>Ga0129306_1000151_pt1 | contig 121693 bp, 103 predicted proteins | sample P827metagenome_FD_94438 | JGI IMG/M metagenome (GOLD analysis project Ga0129306, IMG submission 94438) | Capybara group fecal microbial communities from Wisconsin, USA - P827 metagenome | ecosystem: Host-associated > Mammals > Digestive system > Large intestine > Fecal | place: USA: Wisconsin...
ATCTGGAATTAGATCATTACCTGCACACGGAAGAGGAACATGTGCTATCTGTGGAAAGACAGATATCAAAGTTCTTTGGGAAAAGGAAATTAATGGTCAGACTGTAAATGTTTGTAAGTTCTGCAACGCTAAGCTTAAGAATGAAGCTCGCGTAGAAGCAAGAAAAGCAAAGCCAGCCGCTGAAGAGGCTGCTCCTGCTGCAGAAGAAGCTCCAGCTGAAGCTGCTGAGTAAGTTCTGTTTTTACAAACTTGTAAACCGTCATCTATAGGGTGACGGTTTTTTTTATTTATAGCCTTGAAAGAAAAGCCAAACTGAAATATAATTATAAGGTAATGAGCGTAACAACTAGTCATCACATTTCCAGATACTACGATTATTATCGTGATAAGGAAATTGTTTTTACTAAAGCCAATTTGAAGTCTCTTCGCATTGACCCTCGTCAAATATATTTGAAGAGTAATGGCGGACAATGGCCTTGTATTATTAATTCATCATCTCTTCAGCAGGCCAAAGTAATCGTTGGTACTTCAAGTGGTATTTATAGCACAATTCAAAAAAATAGAACTGCTCCTATAAGTATCCGTTATTGCTTTTTTGATCAGAATAATGAGCCTATACAATTCTCTGTTAATTGTAGTGTAGTAGATATTAAGCCATTTCAGAATTCAAATGAACTTGCTATGTTAACGCTTAATTTTACTCAGCGTCCGCCTGATGATTTGATTTTGCGAATTGGAGAGTTCATAGAAGTTAATGAAAACTTCCAGAATCGCAAAGAAGAGCGTATTGCAATTAATGAAAATTCTTTGAGACTTCTCAATATTCCAAAAGAAGAATCTTATATTTTTATTGCTGGTGTTCCACGTAAATGTATTTTGAAAGATCTTTCTTTTGGTGGGGCAAAGGCTATGCTCGTTGGAATTCCAAAATTTCTGGAAAATAAGGCAGTTGATTTGCGTCTATTCTTTATTGATACAAACGAGAAGATCTCTTTGCAGGGAATTATTAAGAATTCTGATTTCATGCCAGGTCGTAAGGATATTTCAATTGTTCATATTGAATTCATTCCTGATGAAATTCCTATGACTTATAAATTTCATATCAACAGCTATATTACTTCTTATCAGAAGCAGTTGATTCAGAATCAAATTAATAATAAAGCTGCTGCGGAAAAAGCTGAAGCTGAGGCTGCTGCAAAGAAAGCCGCTGCTGAACAGAAGGCTGCAGAACTTGCTGCTGCACAGAAACAGGCTATGGAACAGAAAATTGCTCAGCAGACTGCAACTGTTGGTGGACGTCCAGTTCCTGCTCAGCCAACAGCTGATTCATCTTCTGAAACTCCAGCACCAGCAGAAAACTAAATCTTTTTTTATAAGTGGTACATTATGAATCCTTCAAACCCATTGGAATCGATTTATTATATCAATATTCCAAAATTAGAAATTACTTCAAGTAATGCATTTGAAATTGACCCTACTATTCCTCTTCCTGTTCAGAAAAAGGTTAGTGAAGCAGCTGGCAATTTTAATCCTAAAGAAATTGAGGCAGAACAGATTCTTGCTGGAATGCTTACAATTCTTGCTTATGACAGCAAAAATGAACATCTTGATTATTACCGTTCAATTCTTAAAAAGGTAAAACCAAATCTTAAAAAAGAATTGTGTGAAGCTGCAATCTTAAAAACTAAAAATGAAGATTTTGAACTTGCTGAAGAAATCTTCCGTGCCCTTATAGGCTTTGATCCTGAAGATGTAGCAATAATGCTGAATATGGCTTTGTTCCTTGATCAGCGTGCAGATTCTTACAGAAATTCTGGTCTTTTTGATGATGCAGATGCTTATGATGCAGATGCTTATTCATATTATGAGCAGGCTATGAATGCTGAGCCTCCGCTTCCAGATGTATATTTTAATGTTGGTTTTTATTATATGAAGCAGCATAAATACCGTGAAGCAAAAGATGCTTTTGAGACATATCTTGCATTGACTTGTGAAACAAGTGATGAAGAAATGGGCGAAAACGGTGTTTATAAAAAAGAGCGCGCTCAGGAAATCATCAATAATATTAATAATCAGAATATGGATGATGAGGCTTTTAAGGCTGCATACGATTTAATTTCAAGCGGGCAGGAAGAAAAAGGTCTCGAGCAGATTCGTGACTTTTTACAGACAAATCCTAAAGTTTGGAATGGATGGTTTATGCTGGGCTGGGGCTTGCGTCGTCTTGAACGTTATGCTGATGCTAAACAGGCATTCCTTGAAGCTCTTAAGTATGGTGGAGATACTAATTCTGATACTTATAATGAACTTTCACTTTGTTATGTACAGGAGCATGATTTTTCAGAAGCACAGAAGTGTCTGATGAAAGCTCTCTCGCTTGAACCTGAAAGCACAAAGATTATTTCAAATCTTGGTTATCTTGCGCTTGCTCAGGGAAATAAACAGGAAGCAAGAAATTATTTTACTGCAGTTCTTGAATATGATCCTAAAGATAAGATTGCGGCCAGTGAGTTAATGAAACTGGAGCAGGAAGCGGAATAGATCCTGAAACAAGTTCAGGATGACCTGATTAATTGAGTAAAACGGTATCGCCTTCGGTGATGCCGTTTTTTTTGTACCAGCCCTGTGGAACTTCAAGCGCATATCTGACTTTTACTGTACTTACAATTGATGCAAGGCTGTAAGGTGTCATATCATAAATGTTTCTGATTTTTCCTTTTGAATCGATATAGGCAATAGAAAGCGGATGAGGTGTATTTTTCATCCAGAAGGAAAGAATCTGATCGCGTTCAAATACGAAAAGCATACCAGTCCCATCAGGGATATTCTTTCTTTCCATAAAACCGTGATTTCTATCTTCTTGTTTTTCTGCGATTTCTGCTGATACTGTGAATTTAGTTCCATCCTGGCGAACTATTGTAATATCTTTTACTGGAAGCCTTTTTGTTTTACAAGAGAGTAATTGTGTAAAGGTAAGTAATATAGCAATTGCAAGAAGTGTTTTTTTTGTATTTATCATAATCCATCCAGAAACATGTCTCGAGTTACTTCTGTAGGAGAAGCCTGTACGTTTGAATAATTTTGTGTTTGGTCGAAAAGTTTATTGTCTATATATTTTAATGTAAGTGGTTTTTCGAGGCTCATTGTAACTTCATCATTTTTCCATGTTGCTGCCTGTGGACTAAAGCTTGTTGGTTCACCATATTTTTTTGTAAGTGTAGTGAATACACTGTAATAATCCATTTTGTTTGGATTGATATTTATCGTAATTATATAGAGTTCATTAAAAGTAAATTGGAACCAGCAACGGGTAAGAAAATTAGATCCCAAGCCTTTTTCTGCGTCAGTTTCAATTAGGGTTTTACTGCTTCCAGGTATTAAAGAAACGTCTCTGTCTCCGTGATAACCAAAATCAGGGTCTTTTACAAGACTTTCTTTTGTTTCTTCGAGTGTCATACCAAGCATTATATCTTTATATCCTCTTGGTAAATCTTCTGCATATAAAAAGAATAGGGAAGTTAAGAGTGAGAAACAGATAAGTTTTTTCTTTATCGAAATCATAGTTAAATTATCGGAAAAAAACTATTTTTTTATATTATTTTGTTTGCGATAGAAGGCAGCCTGCTTCATAAGTTCACCAACATCTTTGATGAAAATCTTTCCGCCTTCAATTCGGATTTGATCGTAGTTTTCAAGCTCAAAGATGGCTCTTGCCTGATACTGGCTTGCAAGTCCACACATATTGGCGATATCTTTTGATGTAAGTTCTGTCTGCTTTGAAACCTTTGAGAAACCAACATTTATGCGCTGTTTTTCCATCTGGAGAGAAAGCATATCGACCATTTTTGCAATTGGTTCTTCGAGACTTGCATTATCTAGCTGACGGTACATTGACCACAGACGGTCTGCAAGTGTTGTGGTAAGTTTTGCTACCAGTTGAGGCTGTGTTGCTACCATCTGGTTAAAGTTTGAACGGTTGATTACCATTAAAGTACAGTCGCTGTGTGCAAGAGCATTTGCTGAACGTGGCTTGTTTTCGATAAGTGCCATTTCACCAAACATATCACCCTTTTTAAGAACTGCGAGGGTTACTTCGTTTCCGTTTACTACCTTTGTGATTGATACTTCACCACGCTGAATGATAAACATATCAGAACCACTCTGAGCTTCTGAGAAAATCATTGTATCTTTTGGATACTGACGAGTTGGCTCTGCAGTAGGTTCGAAATAAACAGCATGAGTTTTTGGTTTAAGTGCAACAAAGTGCTGTTTTGCATAATCAGCATTCTGACCTTCTGGTTTTGTTTTTAGATATTGATAATATGCAAAAACAGCTACATCTGGCAGTGCATTTTTTTCATAGAAACTTGCTACTCTGAGAATCTGCTCGTGAGTATCCTGAACAACAGAATGAAGTGTTGCTTTTGTAAGCATTTCGTTCATTACACGCATTCGGTTAGCAAAAGTTTTAATAATTTTGAGAGCAACTGGAGTATTCTGTGAAATCAATTCTGGATACTGATCTTTACGTACAGAAATAGCCATAACATCTGTAGACGCAACTGCAGTTTCAATCTGGAAATGGTCAGACATACATGGAACTACACCAACGAAGTCTCCTGGACCATAAACAGTAGGAGTAATTCCTGCGCCAGAGGCTTTATAGCACTGAACATTTCCCTTTTGGATAATATAAAAGTGGTCTGAGTTTTCTTTGCCTTCTACGACGAGATATGTGCCTTTTCTGAAACTAACAATTTGTAACTGCAGCAAGAGTTTACTCTCCTAATTATTTTACAATATATAAGTATAAATTTATAAATTTGGTTTGTCAATGTATGTTAAGCTTACTTAAAGTGAAAAACCAGGAGTTGTAACTTTACATTTTGTATATGGATTTATACAAAAATGATTTCGGGTTCCAGTTCAAAGCCGAATTTTTCGAGCACTGCCTTTTGAGCAGATATTACAAGCTTATGAATATCTTCGGCAGAAGCGTGGTCTATGTTTATGATAAAATTTCCATGAAATGGTGCAATTTGAGCTCCTCCAATTTGAAGGCCTTTTAAGCCACACTCGTCTATGAGTTTTCCTGATGGGGCTCCAAAAGCATGGTTGTTTTTGAAAACACTGCCTGCACTTGGGTATTTAAAGTGACCTTTATCTACTCGTTCAGCAATGTATTTTTTGCAATTTGCAACTATCTGGTCATGGTCTTCAGGCTTGGCACGAGTTAGTTTGAAGGTTGCCTGTGTAATATAGCGGGCCTCAGTATTACTGCCAGTTGTGCCTTGAAAAGGTGATTTTTTGTAATCCCAATCGGCGGCGTTGAAGGAAAGTTCAACCTGTTTTGCTGCTTTACGTTCGAACTCAATATGTTTTGTAGAATATAAGATGTCACTGATGGAACGGTCGAAGCAGCGGGCATTCATGTATACTGCACCGCCTACAGTGCCTGGGAGGCCGGCAAACTGTTCGGCTCCAGTCAAGTTTTTACGTGTACAAAAATCAACAAAAGCGGCCATTGGAACTCCGCACTGGCAGGTTACCAGGGCTGAATCTGGGCTGTCTGGCGCTGTTTCGTCGCTGTCATAAAAGATTTCTTTGATTCCCTGTGTTGAGATGATTGTTCCTTCATAAGTTCCATCTGGAAAAACTACGTTGCTTCCGCCACCTGCAACAAAAAAAGGTAAGTCTGTTGAACGAACGGCACCGAGAACTCTTTCAAGTTGCTCAGGAGTCTGTGGTGCAACAAAAAGACTTGCATTACCACCTACCTTAAATGTTGATTTTGGTGCAAGAGGCTCGTTTTCGCTGTATGGAATTTTTGCAACTTTTAACATGGAAGTAAGGAAATCAATCATGATTTTATTATAGTGGGAAAATCTCTTTGGGAAAAGGTGTGTGTTGTTTAAGATTTCGGAAAATAGTATAATTGAAGGATATTAAAGCGGGTTTTAGGGGAGCAGCCCCTAGGAGAAGGGGTAGCGTAAGACCGCTTGCGGGCTGAAGCGAGGGGAAGGCTTTCCCCATCACTAATAGGAGTTATTATGGCACTGAGATTATACAATACTATGGGACGCAAAATGGAAGAGTTTAAGCCGCTTGTTGATGGACATGCTGGTTTTTATGGCTGTGGTCCTACGGTTTACAATTACGCACATGTAGGAAATCTTCGTGCTTATGTCTGTTGGGACATTCTTGATAAGACTCTGCAGTTTTTGGGATATGACGTTAAGCATGTTATGAATATCACTGATGTTGGTCATCTTACTGACGACGGCGACAATGGTGAAGATAAAATGAAAAAGTCTGCGGCTGAACGTCATCAGAGTGTTCTTGAGGTTGCTAACTATTATACTGACGCTTTTATGAAGGATATTGATGCAATGAATATCCGTCACCCGGATGTTATCTGCCGTGCTACCGAGCATATTGATGACATGATTGAGCTGATTAAAAAGATTGAAGCTAACGGTCACACTTATATGGCTGGTGGAAATCTTTATTATGATATTTCTACTTATCCTGATTACGGTAAGCTTGCTAACTTGAATCTTGATGAGCTAAAGGCAGGTGCTGGTAAGCGTAAGGTTGTTGTTATTGACGAAAATAAGCGTAACCCTGGTGACTTTGTTCTCTGGTTTACTAAATCAAAGTTTGAAGATCAGGCTATGACCTGGGATTCTCCTTGGGGCCGCGGATATCCTGGATGGCACATTGAATGTTCTGCTATGAGCATGAAGTATCTTGGTAAGCATTTTGATATTCACACTGGTGGTATTGACCACGTGCCTGTTCATCATACTAATGAAATTGCACAGAGCGAAGGTTCTTTTGATGATGCTGAACGCGCTAAAGGTCCTTGGGTAAACTACTGGATGCACAACGAGTTCCTTATTCTTGAAGGCGGAAAGATGAGTAAGAGCAGCGGTAACTTTATTACCCTGCAGACTGCTTTGCCAGAAGACAAAGGTTTTTCTTTGAAGGATAAGGGTATTGCTCCGCTGGATTACAGATTCTTCCTTTTGAGTGGCCACTACAGAAAGCAGCTGGTATTCAGCCTGGATGCTCTTGAGTCTGCTAAAAATGGTCGTGCAGCTTTGAATGCCCGTGTTGCTAAACTTCTGGCTAAGGCTAATGGTGAAGAAGGCCTTGGGCTCACTCGTGAAAACTTTGCTTCTGTTCTTGCTGGTATCGATGGTGAGACTGAAAACGTTGCTAAATTCCGCGAAGGGCTTTCTAATGACCTTGCTACTCCGGTTGCTATGGCTGCATTACAGAAGGAAGCTGCTGGTAAGGGTGGTGTAAAGGCTGGTACTGCACTTGCTGCTATTTTGAAGATGGACAGTGTTTTGAGTCTTGATGTAATTAAGAATGCTTTTGATGTTCTTGATGAGCAGGCTTTGCATAGTGGTGCTGGTACTGCAGGTGCGGCTGGAGCTGCTGATACTCATGCAGGGGACCCTGAAGCTGCTGAAATTGATGCTCTTGTAGCTGAGCGTACTGCTGCTAAAAAAGCAAAGGATTTTGCAAAAGCTGATGAAATTCGTAACCAGTTGACTGCCCGCGGTGTTATTATTATTGATACACCGAATGGCCCGACATGGAAACGCGGATAATTCCTGTTAATTTTTTTGTAACTTTTGGGATGGCAGAGTGTTTGGTAATATAGTAGGAAATCAGCAGGAAGAAAACATTTCATTAAATGCGGGAAATCCGGTTGATTTTAAGAAAATTTATGATGCAACAATGCAGATGCTCTTTAAGGTTTCGTATCGTATTGTAAACGATGAAGAGGCTGCAGAAGATTTGGCGCACGACTCTCTTATTAAGGCTAACGAAAAAGAGCTTGTTTTTCCGTCGATTAATGATGCCAAATACTGGCTTATTCGGGTTGTAAAGAATGCATCTATAAATTATATAAAACGTAAAGAACGTGAGCGAAAAGCTTACGAAAAGGTCCTTTATGAGGATCATAGAAAAGCAGATACAGGGGAAGTTGACTTACTCAAAAAAGAATCTATGGGTAAGGCAAGGGAAGCACTGAAAAAACTGCCGTCGAATCTGCAGGATGTTCTTATGCTCAGGGAATATGCAGACCTGAACTATAAGGAAATCGGAAGGATTCTGGGAATTACCGAAGGTAATGTTAAGGTCCGTATTTTCAGAGCGAGGGAACAGCTTGTTAAAATTATAGGAGAAGATAATGTCTTTTTGCCCGAGTAAAGATATTCATTCCATATACCTCGATGGTGAGCTGCCTGAAAACTACAAGGCTGAGTATGAGCTTCATATTTCTCATTGTGAAAAATGCCGTAAAGAGCTTGAACAGTTAAAGGCTGTAAGTGCGCTTTTTAAGGCTGATTCCGATTCTCTGAATCTTGATTCTCATTTTATGGACGAAAGCTTTCAGCGTCTCCAGATTAAGATGGCTTATAGCCGCAATATTGGTAAGGTTCCTCAGAAATCTCCGTTTAAGGTAATCAGTTATGTCGCTTCGGGCCTTGCAGCGGCTGCAGTCCTTGCACTTGTTCTTCCTTTGGGATTTAAATCTTCAGAAGTAAAAGCTGGTTCTGAAAATACAGCAACAGTTGCCTCTACTGTTATTAATTCACCTTTGATTCATTCTGTTGGAAACGGAGTAGGTTCATCAGTTCCAATTACTGCTGTTTCAACTGGTAACAAGGCTTCTGCAAATAATGTTTCATTTGATAGTGGAAGAAGTGTGGTAGTTTCTGGTAATATACAAGATGTTGTTTTGTCTTCTGAAAATAAGAAAAAGATTGTTTCTTCTTTCACTAGAAATGTGAATGACGTTGATGTATTGAGACCTGATTTTCAGAACGAAGCGATTAATATAAAAATTACAGTTCCTGGTATGGGAGAGTTTCCTGTTACGACGGAAATCAACCTTCCTATGGAATATGTATCAGGCAGACGTTAGTGGACTCTTCTGGAAAATTTAGTTATTCATTTCGCCGATACCCGTTGTTGCGCTGGTTTATCGGCATTTTTGTTATTCTGGTAGTGCTTTGTTCTGTTTTTGTATTTAACTATAGAACTAAGCCTGTTCCTGTTATTCATTCAATTGTTCCTCCTGTTGGCTCTCCCGGCGACCTTGTTGTTATTAACGGTGAAAATTTTGGTGCTGTTCGAGATATGAGCTATGTTGAAATTGCAGGTGCTAAACTGACTGCAAGTTCTTATATTTCATGGACAGATAATTGTATTAAGATTGTTCTTCCTGCAAATGTGAAAGATGGGCTTGTTATTGTTGGAACAAAGGAAGAGCGGTCTAAGCCTGCTCTTTTTGCAAATGAGGTTGATATTCCTGTTCCAGTACCAGCCGTTCAGCAGGTTACTAAGCCTGTTATAACTTTGCTTTCTGCAGATAAGGTTAATGTTGGTGATTTGCTTGTAATTTCTGGTAACAATTTTGGTGATTCTAAAAATCAGTCTAAAGTTTTCTTTACTATGGATTATAATAATAAAATCAGTGAGGCAGATTATAAAAATATGGTAATGCTCACTGAAAATATGATCCCTGCAAGTGAAGATGATTTTGATTATGTATCCTGGTCTAATACTGAAATTAGCGTGCATGTACCTGACGGCGCGTGTAGTGGTGTTGTAATTGTTGATACTGGTCGCGAAAAGTCTGATCCAAAAGAGCTGACTGTTAGTACAGATGCAGGTCGAAAAGAATTTATTAATAAAAAGATTTATTTGATTCAGTATACAGCGGATATTGCAGATGTTGTGACAGATGATGTTTCGACAATTACTTTGAGATGTCCTGTTCCTTATACCTGTCCGGCTCAGCCTGAGGTTCAGATTACAGAAACTTCGCCGGAGCCTATTTTGATGAATTATCAGAATAATTTGATTCATCAGATTACAAAGAATCGCAATAATACTCCAAAGAGTGTATTCCGCCAGAATTTTGTTTTACCGGTCTTTGAAGTAAGAACAAAAATAAATGCCGTTAGAATTGGTGCTTATAAGAATACAGAAAAGAATCTTTTGAGCGGAGCTATGCGCTCAGATGCTCTTGTTCCAAGTGATAGAAGTGATGTAACTGAGCTTTGTGCAAAAATAATTGGTAAAGAAAAAAATGCTTACAACAAGGCTAAGCTGATTTATAATTATATGTGCGACAATTTTAAGGTTCAGTCAAAAGTTCGCAAGGGAGATGCTAATCCACTTGATTTAATCAAATCTGGAAGTGGTGATGCTTATGACTTTGCGGTAATTTGTACTGCACTCTTGAGGGCTGCAGAAGTACCTGCTTATACTGATGGTGGTGTTCTTGTTAATCAGGATTTGCAGACTCAGGCTCACTGGTGGTGTGAATTTTACATTGACCGCCTTGGCTGGGTTCCTTGCGATCCTGCATTGGGTGCAGGTATGGAATATAAGAGATGGTCAGAGAGTGAAAATTCTGATGATAAGGCTTATTACTTTGGAAATATGGATTCTCACCATATTCTCTTCTCCCGTGGATGGAGCCAGTTGAAACCATTTAGTGCAGACAGTAAAATTGTGCAGCAGCCGAGAAGCTTTGCCCTGCAGTCAATTTGGGAAGAAGCTAATAAAGATACAGCAAAATATAGCAGCTACTGGTCAGTGCCGGTAGTGAAGGGTGTTTATTAATGGAGGTCATTATGACAAAGATTTTATCTGTAGGTGGTTCGATTATTGCTCCGGACAAACCAGACAGTGCTTTTTTGAGTGAGTTTGTAACTATGTGTAAAAAGTGGCTTGATGCAGACAAGCAGAATCGTTTGATTCTTGTTGCCGGCGGTGGAGCTCCTGCACGTGTATATCAGAATGGTTTGAAGGAAGTTTGCGAAAAGACAGGTGATGCTTTTGATGCAAATGCTGCAGACTGGATTGGAATTATGGCAACAAGGCTGAATGCTCAGCTTTTGAAGGCTTGCTTTGGGGCTTACTGCAAAAATGATGTAGTATATAATCCTACTGTTGAAGATTTGAGCTTTGATGGTCAGGTGCTTGTTGCTTCTGGCTGGAAACCAGGATTTTCTACAGATACAGATGCTGTTTATCTTGGTGAAAAATTTGATGCAAAGACAATCGTAAATCTTTCTAATATTGAAAAGGTTTATACAGATGACCCAAGAAAAAATCCGGATGCTAAGCCTCTTGATACAATCAGCTGGGCAGATTTCCGCAAGATGGTTGGTGACGAATGGACTCCTGGAAAGAACTGTCCGTTTGATCCGATTGCATCAAAAAAGGCTAGTGAGCTTGGTATGAAAGTAATTTGTGCCGGCGGTAAAAATATTCCAAATATTCAGGCTATTCTTGAAGATAAGGAATATTTTGGTACAACTATAGGCTAAAATCTTCCATTGCGGTGAGAAGTCCGTCGATTTTCTCGCCGTAGTGTGGGTCTGTGGCCCATGTGCCTGTCAGACCAAAAATATCTTCTATGTATTTTGTTTTGTGGACCCAGTTATATCTCGGGTCCACAAGTTCTTTATGGAGCTTAATATCTTCTGTTGTGGCATATGCCTGCAGATGCTGAATATGAGCTCGAACTCCTAATTCTTCTGTTTCAAAAATCTCACCTGGATGATCTGCATCCATTGCACCAAGTCCGCAATAATTATGAAATTCCGGCTGAACTAATCCGCCGAATTTTAAAAATCCAGTTTCAAGACACATCTGAGCAAAAGCTGCATCAGAATTAATACCTTCGGCTGCGGCTTCATCTATGTAATATTGTGCAAACTGTGTTATGTGAGTAAGGTCTGCTTCGGGATTACGGCTTAGAAAAAATGCTGCGAGTTGCGGGGCTGTGAGCTGCCCCTGTGCCATCAGGGCTCGTGAAAGTTCTATTTTTTGCGGGAGTTTTGATGTAGTTTTACAGGCAAAAATCAAAAGAGTTGTTATTACAAGAGTATTTGTAAAAATCAGTTTTTTGAAAAATCTTTTTGTGTTCATAATAATAATGTCGGAATAATAAAAAAAAAGGTGAATTCTGCAGGAATTTTTACAAATCTTTTCCTTTTTTTGCATGTCGCTGCAAATTTATATATAGAGGATTTTATGGGAAAAGATGTAGTGAGAAAAAATAATACTGTATTTAAGAATAAGCCCAAACCTGATGTTCGCGAAAAAGTAATGGAGCATGGTTTTTCTTTTCTTTTTGATGAAGAGCTTGTAATGCTGATTTTAGGTTCTGGAACTCAAAAAATGCCGGTAGAAATAATGGCTGAAAAAATAATTGATGTGCTTAATGATTCTGATTCACCGAACGTTGTTGATAATCTTTTAATGCTTAATGGAGTTGGGCAGGGAAAAGCTCTTGCTGTTGCCGCGGCTCTGGAGCTTGGAAGGCGGCGAAGCAGTCATTTACGGGCACCTGTTAAAAGACCGGGAGATATTGTACCTTTTTTGAAAAGTTATGCAGTATGCGATAAAGAGCATTTTCTGCTGGTTACATTAAACGGTGGACATGAAATCATTCAGATTCATGTGGTTTCGGTAGGGACGTTAAATCGAACATTGATTCATCCGCGTGAAATATTTTCTATAGCAATTCGTGAAAATGCGGCTGCCATAATAGTGAGTCATAATCATCCGTCTGGAAACTGTGAACCTTCTGATGAAGACCTTCATGTAACGGATCAGTTGAAAAAGGTTTCTGTGATAATGGGTATTGAGCTTCTGGATCATGTAATTGTCAGCCGCGAGGCTTATTTCAGCTTTCTGGAGAATAAGTTATTGCCGGATTAGCGTGATTTTATTAAATTATATAGTATGAAACTTTATTCTCATTCTCAGCTTATTAAATGTACTATCTTAAGTGTAGTGGCTGCAGTTTTACTTACTGTGGCTATTTGCGTGAATATATCAAAGAAAAATGATACCAATACAGATAAAAATCCTGATGTTACAGAAGTTGTAAATCAGGATGATGGACTTGCTGCAGAGCAGACTGTTCCTGATTCAGTGGAAAATAGTGTCGAGTTTTTGGAACAGAATCCTGCTTCAATAATTTCTGTTGCTGGTGGAAATGGAAATTCGGGCTACACACAGGAAGAAGTTCAGAATATAAATGTTTATTCGCTTTGTAACGAGGCTGTAGTAAACATTAATACTCAGGTAACCGCTTATGACTGGTTCCTTCAGCCTTATGTTCAGGATGGTGGCAGCGGAAGTGGTTCAATAATCGACAAACGCGGATACATTCTTACAAATGTTCACGTAATTGCAGATGCAACAAAGATTTATGTTTCACTTTTTGATGGAACTCAGTATGAAGCAGAAGTTGTTGGAACTGATCTGGATAGCGACCTTGCTGTAATTAAATTTACTCCACCAGCTGGAATGGAACTTAAGACAATTGCCTTTGGTGATTCTACAAGTTTAAAGGTTGGTCAGCGTGTAATTGCAATTGGTAACCCGTTCGGTTTGGAACGTACTATGACAACAGGTATTGTTTCGGGGCTTGGTCGACCTATTCAGAATTCAAATAACAGAATTATCCGCGATATGGTTCAGACTGATGCGGCAATCAATCCTGGTAACTCTGGTGGTCCTTTGCTTGATACTAATGGAAAGATGATTGGTATTAACACGATGATTCAATCTAGCAGTGGAAGTTCTGCAGGTGTTGGGTTTGCGGTTCCTTCTACTACAGCAATTCGTGTTGTAGCTGATTTGATAAAATACGGAAAAGTGCACCGTGGTACCCTTGATGCGACTGTAATTCAGATGAGCCGTCGTATTGCACAGTATGCAGGCCTGGATATTGCAACCGGTGTTCTGGTTTCGGAAGTAAAGCGCGGCGGTAATGCAGAAAGCGCGGGCTTGAAGGGCGGAACTGAGGCGGCTTATTATGGGGCGCGACGAGATATCATCTACATTGGTGGTGATGTAATTACTCAGATTGATAATATTGCAGTGACTTCTCTGGCTGATTATTATTCGGCACTTGAAAGCAAACGTGCTGGAGATGTAGTTACAGTTGTTGTTCGAAGAAATCGTAAAGATGTTACACTGAAGATTAAGCTTGTTGAAAGTTAGGATGTGTCATGCGGAAATTTGAAGTTGTATCGCCGTTTGAGCCTAGTGGGGATCAGGGGCAGGCTATAGAAAAGCTCTCAGAAGGATTTTTGCGGGGCGATAAATTTCAGACTCTTAAGGGCGTTACCGGTTCTGGTAAAACCTTTACAATGGCAAAAATTATTGAAAAGGTTCAGCGGCCAACTCTGATTATTAGTCATAATAAAACTCTTTCAGCTCAACTTTATCGCGAGTTCAAATCTTTCTTTCCGAATAATGCAGTAGAATATTTTGTTTCATATTATGATTATTACCAGCCGGAAGCTTATGTTGCGGCTCGCGACCTTTACATCGAAAAAGACTGCGATATAAACCGCGAAATAGACCAGATGCGTCTTGCGGCAACTTACAGTCTTATGGAACGCCGCGACGTAATTGTAGTTGCAACAGTCAGCTGTATTTACGGTCTTGGTATGCCTGATGTGTACAAAGGAATGCGCGTTCATGTTGAAACAGGGCAGACTTTTGATCCTAAGAAGTTTGCGAATAAATTGATTTCCATGCAGTATTCGCGTAACGATAATGTACTTGAGCGTGGCAACTTCCGCATAAAGGGCGATGTAATTGAAGTATTTCCGCCGTACATGGAAACTGATGAAGCTTACCGCATTTTACTGGACTGGGAAGATGTTGTTCGTATTCAGCGTTTTAATGTATTAGACAGAAGTGTAACTGGCGAACTTGATGAAACCGTTTTCTATCCGGCAAAGCACTTTGTTGTTCCTCAGGATAAGCTGATAGAAGCAACCGGTCGTATTGAAAGCGAAATGAATGAGCGGGTAGAAGAACTTCGAGCAGCTGGCAAAATGCTTGAGGCTGAACGTCTCAAAACCCGCACTACTTATGATATTGAAATGCTTCGTGAAATGGGAACTTGTCCTGGAATTGAAAATTATTCGGGGCCTATTTCAGGGCGTGCAAGAGGTGAGCCTCCTGCAACTTTGCTTCATTATTTTCCGGATGATTTTTTGTGCATGATAGATGAGGCTCATGTTTCTGTTCCTCAGATTGGTGCAATGTATGAAGGGGACCGCAGTCGTAAGCAGAACCTTATTGATTTTGGCTTCCGACTTCCTTCGGCTTTTGATAACCGACCTCTAAAAAAGGCAGAGTTTGATGCCAAGATGAATCAGATAATTTATGTAACTGCGACTCCGCGTGCCGAAGAAATTAAGCAGAGTACTCAGGTTGTAGAACAGCTGATTCGTCCAACAGGCTTGCTTGATCCAATTGTTGAGATTCGCCCGAGTGAAGGGCAGATGGAAGATATTTACAAGGAAGTTCGCGAGAGAATTGACCGCCACGAACGCAGCTTGATCTTGACTCTTACCAAAAAGATGGCAGAAGACCTTACTGACTATCTGACTGAACTCAAACTTAAGGTAAAATATATTCACTCAGAAATTGATACTTTTGAGCGTGTGGAGATCTTGAAGTCTTTAAGAACAGGTGAGATTGATGTCCTGATTGGTATTAACTTACTTCGAGAAGGAATTGACTTACCTGAAGTTTCATTTATTGCAATTCTTGATGCTGATAAAATCGGATTTTTAAGATCTGAGACATCTTTGATTCAGATTATTGGTCGTGCGGCCCGCAACGCTGAAGGCAAGGTTGTGATGTATGCCGATCATATGAGTCCTGCAATGGAAGCTGCTGTAAAAGAAACTAAGCACCGCCGCGAAGTTCAGGAAGCCTATAATAAAGAACACGGAATTACACCAAAGACAATCTCTAAGGCAGTTGAAGATATTCTTGTGCATGAAAAAGCTGATGCAGATGCAAATGCTGCTATGGAATTGGATGTGCTTAAGAAAGAAGCGAACCTGTTTAATCCTAAGGAACGCCATAAGTTGATAAAGGCGCTTACTGCCGAAATGTCTGCCTGCGCCGACCGAATGGAATACGAGCAGGCAGCTGCGCTTCGTGATCAGATTCGAGAGATTGAAGCGCAGTACGGGAAGTGATTAGAGTCTAGCCACTCCGTCGCCAGTTTCACAAACAAAGAAGCCTGCTTTATAGCCGATGGCTTTTTCATAAGTTGTCTGAACATTTTCGATGAATGAGTCGAGTTTGTCTTTGTGAACAAGGGCAATTGCACATCCGCCAAAGCCTGCTCCAGTCATTCTGGCTCCAAGACAACCTTCCTGCTTTTGTGAAGTCTCTGCCAGTGTATCGAGCTCAATACCAGTTACTTCATAATCTTCTTTCAGAGATTTGTGGCTGGCATTTAAGAGTTCGCCTAATTTTAAAAGGTTCCCTTCTTTAAGAGTTGCAGCTGCATCGATAACCCGCTGATTTTCTGCAATACAGTGGCGGGCACGTTTATTTAAAATCGGGTCGGTAACAAGTGCTGAATATTTATCCCAGTCTGCTGGAGTCAGTTCACACAATGCACTAACTTTCACTCCATTATCCTGTAGAATCTTCAAAGCCTGTTCGCACTGTCCGCGGCGTTCATTGTATTTTGAATCAGCGAGTTTACGAACTTTATTTGTATTCATAACTACAAAGCGGTAATCTCCAAGCTCAAGGGGAACATATTCATATTCAAGAGTGTTACAATCCAAAAGTTCTGCATGATTCTTCTTACCTGTTGCAATAATGAACTGATCCATAATTCCGCACTTTACGTTCATGAAATTATGCTCACTCATCTGACCAAGTTTTGCAATTTCAACACGATCCAGAGCAAAGCCGAAGGTGTCAATTACTGCGTAAGCAAATCCACATTCCAAAGCAGATGAAGAAGAAATACCGCCGCCAGCTGGAATGTTCGAAGCCATCAGAATCTCAAATCCGCAGTCAAACTTAAATCCACGTTCTTTGAGCTGCTGAAGAATTCCGTTGAGATAATTTGCATAATCATTTACCTTGTCAAAAACGAAAGTCTGGTTAATATCAAATTCATAGCTGCCAGGGAAGCGGGCATCATTATACAAAACTTTAGAATCGTTGCGCTTACGGATTGCAATGTAAAGATAGCGGTTAATACTTGCCGGGAAAACCTTTCCGCCGTTGTAATCAATGTGCTCACCAATAATGTTGATTCTGGCTGGTGAAGAATAAAGTTTTACGTCTGATTCATTTCCACCATACATTTTCAAGAAAGCGTTTTTAAGTTCTTCTGGTGTATATTCTTTTGAAGTTAAATTATCTGACATATTAATCTCCATTTATATATTAATTTAGATAATATTTTCTTTAAAATAAATATCAATAGGCATGTCGATTCTTGAAGGTATATCTTGATGCAGCATAAGCGCCTGATATAATTTGTGTACAGCATCTGCCCCCTGCTGTTCTGGTCTTTGCCCGATAATACAGTCTATTGTACCATCAAGAAGACCTTCTCTATTCTGTTCAACTAAATCATATCCGATTACAGTAACTCGACTTTTTAATCCCTGATCTGCAATAAAATATGACATGAGGTTTACTTCTGCATGCGGAACGAAAATGCCTTTTATATCATTGTGTTTTTCAAAAAGATTTTGCATAAAACTATAAAAGCCTGAATCAGAAAAATCAGTATATAGCTCATCAAGAACAACAGAGTTTGCATCTTTTTGAATATATTCTGTGAAGCCACGAATTCTTTCGCGCAGGTTATATCCGGATGGATACATTCTTATGCAGGCAAAGGTTCCGCTTCCCTGGAACATTCTCATTATTCTTCCGGCACAGTAACCGCCTTTGTACGGATTCTGGGCAATTGTTAAAAGTGGTTGAGTTGTTCCGAGCGGAGTATCAATATAAACATATGGTTTGCCATTGAGTTTTGAAACTATTTCCATGTGTTCTTCTGGTGCTACCGGTGTGGTAATTAATGCATCGATTATTTTATCCGGATTTTCAAAAAATTGATGGCTTTTAATAAATGCATCACCTGCAATCATTCGATCAAAGGAAACGAATTTCAATTCAATTTTAAAAGGCATTAACTGTTCAACGCCTTGAAGCATTCCGTCATAAAGAGCTTTATAATAGCCACAGCCGCTTTCAAGAGTTGGTAAAAGAACTCCAATTACAAAAGGTTTATTGCTTTTTAGCTGTCTCGCTATTGGATTTGGTTGATAACCATATTCATCGATGATTGACTGAATGAGTTTCTTTGTTTTTTCAGATACTCCCTTGCGATTATGGATTACTCTATCGACAGTTCCAATCGAAACATGGGCGTATTCTGCTATTTCAACTAAAGTCATATAATTATACTCTTCTCGTGCTCGTACACGTTATACGATAGCAGAACTTCTCTTAAAAATCAAATATTTTGTTATAAAAAGGGGTGTTTTTAGCCCAGAAGTGCCAAAAATAGGTAAAAATACTGAAAAATTTGAAAAAAAATTTGACAACCAGAATATTCGGGTTTATAAATGAATTGTAGCGTTATCGTACACGGTAACAATCAGGAGGAAAAAGAATATGAAAAAAACTGTGTTAGTAATTCTCGGAATTGCTATGTCTATGAGTATGTTATTTGCTGCTCCAAAAGCAAAAAAAGCAAAGAAAGCAAATGTTGCTAACAAAGATAAGCCACTTGTTTTCTTCAACCGTCAGCCATCAGATCCTACAACCGGTGCTATCGATACTTCAGCAATTAAATGGAATGACAAAACATATTATGTTGGTTTTGATGCTGCAGGTGGTGGAGCTGTTCAGGGTAAACTTGTTACAGACTATCTTGCAAGTGCAGATCCTGCAAAAATCGACCGCAATGGCGATGGTATAATTGGTTATGTTCTTTGTATTGGTGATGTTGGACATAACGATTCAAAGGCTCGTACAGAAGGTGTTCGTAAGGCTCTTGGAACATGGAATGGTTCTACAGATCCTACAGTAAAGAAGGAAGGTTCAGTTGTAGTTGGTGGAAAAAAATTCAAGGTAGTTGAGCTTGAAGGTAAAGCTATGACTGGTACAGATGGTTCTACTTGGAATGCAAATGCTGCTACAGAAGCTATGGGTGGATGGGCTACAAAATTTGATAAAGCAATCGATCTTGTACTTTCTAATAATGATGGTATGGCTATGGGATGTCTCCAGGCTTCTAACTATCCTGCTGGAGTTCCAATCTTCGGTTATGATGCAAACGCAGATGCTGTAGAAGCTATCGGAGCTGGAAAACTCTTTGGTACAGTTTCACAGAACGTAGATGCTCAGGCTGCAGGTACTCTTCAGGTAATCCGCAACCTTCTCGACGGTCTTACAGGTGCTGATGTATATACAAAAGGTTTCTCTGTTCCAGATCAGTATGGTAACAAGATTACTCCAGAAGTTCAGTACAAGGCTGATCAGCGCGGACTTTTCGCACTTAATGGTCCTGTAGATCCATCTAACTGGAAGTCATACACAGAAGGAAACCGCGATGCTGGAATCAAGCAGACAAAGGCAGAAAAGAAGAAGGTTCTCCTTACAATTTATAACTCTGCAGATAACTTCCTTTCTTCAAGCTATCTCCCTGCTTTGAGATACTATGCTCCGCTTATGGGTATTGATCTTACTGTAGTACAGGGTGACGGCCAGTCAGAAGCAAGCTGTCTTGATAAGTTTACAAACCTTAAGAACTATGATGCTTTTGCTGTAAACATGGTTAAGACAAACTCTGCTGCAGATTACACAGATAAACTTAAGTACTAACAAGTTTGCCTGAGAATACAGGCTTCAGGGGGTGTCTCATTAAAATCAGGCACCCCTTTTTTGTTAGGTGTATTAAAAAAACTGCGGTATAATGGAAATTGATATGAATGATACAGTGCTTGAAATAAAAAATCTTTCAAAATCCTTTGCAAAAAATACTGTTCTGAACGGAATCAATCTTTCTGTAAAAAAGGGCTCAGTAATGGGACTTATGGGAGAGAATGGTGCAGGCAAATCAACAATGATGAAATGTCTGTTTGGTATTTATGCAAAAGATGAAGGGCAGATTTCTTTACTCGGAAAACCTATTGATTTTAAGAGTCCAAAAGAAGCTCTTGAAAGCGGAATTGCAATGGTTCATCAGGAATTGAACCAGTGTCTTGACCGTACTGTTACCGATAATCTTTTTCTTGGAAGATATCCAAAAAGATTTGGTGTTATTGATGAAGCAAAAATGGAACGCGAAAGCAATAAACTTTTTTCTTCATTAAACATGAATATTAACTGCAGAACCATTATGAGAACTATGTCTGTTTCGCAAAGGCAGATGGTAGAAATTGCAAAGGCGGTTTCTTACGATGCCAAGTTGATTGTTCTTGATGAACCGACATCTTCTCTTACAGAAAATGAAATTAAAAAATTGTTTTCTATTGTAAATGATTTGAAGAGCAAGGGAGTTTCCTTTGTTTACATTTCTCATAAGATGGATGAGGTTTTTGAAATCTGTGATGAAGTTTCGGTTCTCCGGGATGGAAACATGGTTTTGACAAAGCCAATTAAAGATACGAATATGAACGAGCTTATTTCTGCAATGGTTGGACGATCATTGGATAAGCGCTTCCCGGATGTAGATAATAATCCGGGTGATATATATCTTGAAGTTAAAAATCTTACAACAAAATATGAGCCGGTTCTCGAAGATATTTCCTTCTCTGTTAAGAAAGGGGAAATCTTTGGATTGTATGGACTTGTTGGAGCTGGACGCAGTGAATTACTGGAGTCGCTTTTTGGGGTTCGTACAATTGCATCCGGTGAAATTGTGCTGAATGGTAAATCGCTGCGCTTTATGAGCAGTAAAGATGCAATGGCCTATAACTTTGCGCTTGTAACTGAAGAGCGAAAACTGAATGGAATGTTTGGTAAAGATACCATTAAGTTTAATACGGTCATTACAAATCTTACAAATTACAAAACTTATGGAATCCTCTCTGAACGTAAGATGGCTGAAGCTGCAAATCGTGAAGTAAAGCAGATGCATACTAAGTGTACTTCAATCGAAGAAAATATTTCAGCACTATCGGGTGGAAATCAGCAGAAGGTAATCATTGGAAAATGGATGGAACGTAAGCCTGATATCTTCCTTATGGATGAGCCTACTCGCGGTATTGATGTTGGTGCTAAATATGAAATCTATCAGTTGATTATAAAAATGGCAAAAGAGGGTAAGACTATTATTGTAGTCTCAAGCGAAATGCCTGAGATTCTTGGTATTACAAACCGCATTGCTGTTATGTCTAATCATCGTCTGGCTGGAATTGTAAATACAAAAGAAACTAATCAGGAAGAGCTTTTGCGCCTTTCTGCTAAATACTTATAATGTGTGGAGAAGTAGAATATGGCAGATTTTAATGAAGAAATAGAACAGATGCAGGCAGAAAGCCTCAAACAATTGGAAAATGATATTGCTTCAAAAAGCGTAAAACCGCTTGAAGAAGATGCTGTGCTTCAAAAATATAGTGAGCGACTTGAAAAACTTCGTAAGGCAGGTAATAAAAAGGAAGCCTCAGAGCTTTCTAAAAAAGCTGTAGCCTATGCAAATATTGTTTCTGAGGCTTATATTAAGCAGGTGAACGCAGAGCTGTCTGCACTGGAAGAAAAGTGTAAGGCTGACTATAAAAAACGCGTAGGTGGAATTAAAGGCGAAACAAAGGAAAGAATTTCAAGACTTACTTCTAAAGAAGAAATCAACATTGCAAAGTATGAAGAAAAGTCTGCTCTCTTTGATGCTAAAAACAAATATCTTGCTGAAATTGGAAGGTACAGAAGTACAAAAAATCAGGCTTATATTGACCATGTAATGTATAACCGTGCGCTTCGTGATGGAAAAACAAACTTTAAAGAAAACATCACCATGAACTACAAGAACTACATCAACAATTTTCAGATGTCTAAGTTCATGCTCGAAAATGGACTATACATTGCAATTCTGATTTTCTTTATTGTGTGTGTTATTGTTGCTCCACTTACTGGAAATGGACAGCTTCTTTCACTTCCTAATATTCTTACAATTCTTGAGCAGTCTTCTACCCGTATGTTCTATGCTTTGGGAGTTGCGGGGCTTATCCTTATTGCCGGTACAGATTTGAGTGTATGTCGAATGGTTGCACTTGGTTCGGTAACTACTGGTTTGATTCTGCACCCTAGTAAAAATATTGTTTCGTTCTTTGGAATGGAACCATGGGATTTTACCGGGCTTCCAATGGGCGGACGTCTCGCTCTTGCGCTTTTCCTTTCTATAGCACTTTGTGTAATGTTCAGCTGCTTCTCTGGATTCTTCAGTGCAAAGTTCAAGATTCATCCGTTCATTTCAACTCTTTCTGCACAGCTGATTATTTATGGTCTTTTGTTCTTTGGAACTAGTGGTACACCGGTTGGTTCTATTGATCCAAAAATAAAAGATTTGATTGGTGGCCGATGGGAATTGTTCTATTTTGATGGAGATTTGATTACTTTCCCTAAATTGATTATTCCGGCAGTAATTGCAATTTTTGTTGCATGGTTTATCTGGAATAAAACTACTTTTGGTAAGAATATGTATGCAGTTGGTGGAAATGCTGAAGCTGCTGCTGTAAGTGGTATTAATGTATTTGCTGTAACAATGGGCATCTTTATTATGGCAGGTATTTTCTACGGTTGTGGGGCTTTCCTTGAAGCTTTCCGTGCAAATGCAAGTGCTGGAACAGGACAGGGCTTTGAGCTTGATGCGATTGCTGCCTGTGTTGTAGGTGGTATTTCGTTTAATGGTGGTATCGGTAAAATTCGTGGTGCTGTGATTGGTGTAATCATCTTTACTGGTCTTACATATTGTTTGACCTTCCTTGGAATTGATACAAATCTTCAGTTCGTATTCAAGGGGTTTATCATTATTGCGGCAGTAGCACTTGATAGTGTGAAATATCTAAAAAGAAAATAAAAAGTCTTCCTCTTGTAAATGGACCAGTGGTTTTAACGATATTTCCACTGGTCCTTTTTTTATGCTTATAGTTTTAATTTTGCGAAATTCATTTTTCAGCAATTGACTTTTTTTTTGAATTTGTATATTCTTTCTAAACTATTGTAATTTGCGTGGGAAAATTGTTTTAATATAAGGAAGGATAAAGATATGTCTAGAATGTGTGATGTTTGCGGAAAAGGCGTTATGTCTGGTAATAAAGTTAGTAAATCTATGAACCATACTCGCAGAACATGGAGACCTAACCTCCACAGCGTAAAGGCTGTTCTTCCTAACGGAACAGTTAGAACTATCAAGGTTTGCTCTAGCTGTCTTAGCAGTGGATACATTGAGAAGAAAGTAAGAGTTCCAAAGACTGCTGAAGTAGCTCAGAACTAAGTTTCGTTTTGAACCGCGAAAACCCCGTTGGAAATGCCGACGGGGTTATTTTTTTTAACATTCAATTACAAGTCCGTCATAAGCGGGTTGCAAAGATTTTGTTGTAGCGAGTCCTGGGAAGTCACCTCTGTGTTCTTCCATATAAGTTGCGGTTTCTTCATGAGAACTGTTGTGTGTAAGGTGTGTAAACCAAACGTTTTCAGTACCAATTTTTCCGGCCATTTCGAGAGCCTGTAAGAAACTGAAATGTGTGCTGTGTTCTTTTATTCGAAGACCGTCAATTACCAGGTGAACGAGCCGACCTGCCTGTTTTTGAATCAGCTTGATAGAATCATCACTTATGTAATTACAGTCTGTAAGATATGCAATAGACTTTTGTTCCGGAGTTCCGGAATTTTCTGTTAATAGCCATCCTGTAGTTTCCAGAGAACCGTGCATCATTGGAATTGGTGTAATTACAGTATTGTCAATTTTGAAGGGCGCAGAAGGTTCAATCAGATTGATTTTTGCATGTCCGCCGCCTTCTGCTTTTTCACTGAAAAGATATCCAAAACTGTGTTTTAAATGTTCTGCGGCGCTGTGATTTGTGTAAATTGGAATAGGGGGCTTATCATATTTTTCGTTTTGAGGATTTTCCGGCTTGTTAGACATTATGCACGAAAAGTTACGTAAATCATCAATTCCGTGTAAGTGGTCTGCATGGCTGTGAGTCAAAAGAATTGCATCAATCTGGCGGATTTTTTCGCGCAAAGCCTGAGTACGAAAATCTGGGCCAACATCAATAAGAATATATTTATTATCTGCTGTTTGAATATAAGCTGAGCTTCTTGTTCGTTTGTCACGTGGATCTTTAGAATTACATACTGCACAGTCACAGGCAATGACAGGAACGCCGTGGCTTGTACCGGTTCCCAAAAACGTTAATTTCATAAAATCAGTATAGCAGAAAAGAAAGGTCATTGCGACCCTGGGGTAGCGGATGGGAAGCCATCTTTTTTAATACGACTAATTTACAGATTTATTGTTTTAGATTAAAATACCCCTCGTGGATTTTCGGACTAACAATATTATAGAAGAATATTTAACAGAGCAGCTTGATGTTTTTACGCCGGACGAATTTTATAGATATCTAAAATCAAAGGGTGCAAAAGTTAGTAAGGCAGATGCTGCAGAGATTCTCCATGTTTCAGAATATGTGTTTTCTCTTGTAAATAATGAATTTGTAACCAAGGCAGGTGTCTTTACGGGACGCTGGTTCAGCTTTAAGCCAAGCCGTGAAGAAGTTGAAAAAGGTTATGTTATAATTGGTCACCGTTGTATTCCGTTTGTAAATCCTGATGTTCCACCAGATGGTATTAGCATTATGGCTGATGGAAATGTTGTTGAAAGCGAAGCCCAGACTGTTTCTATGAATCTGGCAATGGATACCTTTGCGCTTTATGGTGAAGGTTATATTCTTCCATATATATTTAATGATAGAAATAATACTTCTATTCCACTTAGTTCCGTGCAGTATTCAATGCCACCTGAGATTAAGCTTACGGCATGGCCTTTGAAAAAAATCTGTGGTGATGTTGATTTTAAATATGGTGACAGAATTCTTTGCCGTGTAATCAACTGGAGCAGTGGGGTTGTGGAGATGCGTCCTCAACTCAGTGGAATGTCTGATTTTATAATTTCTGATGATGCGGTACAACGTGAAGAGTGGTACACATATTTTGAGAATGGGCTTCTGGAAAGTTTTGACAGGCATGGACCTGCTTCTTCGATAGAAGAACAGCTCTCATTTTTATTCCTCGAAAATCAGGAACAGCTTTGTACTCGCAATTGTGGTTCTGTAGAAGAATTTCTTGCACATACTACAAAGATTGGTTTTGAACCTTATGGAGTAGAATCGAGAATCTGGCGAAAAGGGGAATCTGTTCCGTATGCAGGAAAGTGGAATGGACTTGAACTGGAACGCGGAATGCTTCTTAGTGATATGGCGCTTACACTTACCCCACGTGTAATAGATGCAATCCTTGAAGACAGAATCTATGATAAACAGCGTGGAAAAAAAGTTTCTGATGATTTTGAAGATGTAATCAAAACTATATTCCCAAATATGGCAATGATTTCGCAGGAAGAGCGGAGAATTGTATTATTGAATATAGAAAAGCGTAATGATATACTTGAAAAGATGTATAATCAGTTTTCTGATTATCCGATTGCAGAATTGCGAAAAAGAATTCTTCGCCTTTTTACAAAGGTAAGTGAGTTGTTTTGTGCAATCGGAGGCTCAGGAATTGCGGCAGAAAATTTTCCGCAGCAGGAACTGGTTATTCTTTCTCAACTCTACACTCATGTTGTGCGCCTTTTGGAAGAAGTTGAAAATGTTTATATGAGAGGTTCTTTTCCAACAGATGATGTTTCGCTTTCTTTGGATGGAATGGAAGAGACCTTTGAAGACATCAGTGTAACGCTTTATTCGGCTTTGGAATGTAATAGATTTAAGGGATTTGAAATAGTTAAATAGGAGAATAAAACTATGGATGGAGAATTTGAAGTAGACTTGGCTCAGCTTATTCACAGGGGAGGTGTATTCAAGAATGTTGAAGGTTCTACACCTCAGGAAATTTATTCAAAAGTTTGTAAAATGATAGATCTTCCGGAAGGACTGACTTCTGATGATGTGTACAATGCTCTTTGCGCACGTGAGGAAGTTTTGAGTACAGCTGTAGGAAACGGTATTGCTCTTCCACACGCTCGCTCACCAATCATGAAAAATGAATCTGAACAGCGTATCTGTGTAGTTTATCTTAAGAACCCAATTGATATGAAGGCTCCAGATGAACGCGAAGTATTTGTTATGTTCATCCTGCTTGCTCACAATTCGCAGATTCACCTCAAGGTACTTTCTTCTCTGGCTTCACTTTTCAGAGATCCAAAATTTAAGAAGGCTTTGGAACTTCGTTCAGATGAAGCTGTCCTTGCTTCTATCATAAAAGAATTAGCATAAATTTTTAGAAAAAAACTATATATGCCCTCAGAGGGCTACACAGGAGTATAATTTATGAACAAAAAAGGTGTTGAGGCAGTTGCACTTTCAATCCGCAGCTTGTCTATGGACGCAATTCAGAAGGCAAATTCTGGTCACCCAGGACTTCCACTCGGAGCTGCAGAAGCAGCCGCTGTTTTGTATGGCGAAATCATGAAGCACAATCCTGCTAATTCAAAATGGGCTGACAGAGACCGTTTTGTACTTTCAGCAGGACATGGTTCTATGCTTCTTTACAGTATCCTTCATCTTGCAGGATACAAGGTAAGTCTTGATGATATTAAGAACTTCCGTCAGGTTGGTTCTAAGTGTCCTGGTCACCCAGAATATGGTGAAACTGATGGTGTTGAGTGTACTGGTGGTCCACTTGGACAGGGCGTTTCAATGGCTGTTGGTATGGCTATTGCAGAACAGATGCTCGCTGCAAAATTCAACACAAAGGGTCACAAGATTGTTGATCACTACACATACTCTCTCGTAGGAGAAGGATGTCTTCAGGAAGGTGTTGCTTCTGAAGCTTGTTCTCTCGCTGGTAATCTTAAACTTGGTAAACTCATCGTATTCTACGATCAGAATAAGATTTCTATTGATGGTAATACAGATATTACTTTCACAGATAATATTGCAGCCCGCTACAAGGCTTATGGCTGGCAGGTTCTTAAAGGAAGCATGTATGATGTTGAAGGCATCGTAGAGCTTGTAAAAGAAGCTAAGAAATGCAAGGATCAGCCAACTTTGATTATGCTCAAGTCTGTAATCGGTAAGGGCGCTCCAAAGCAGGGAACTGCTGATGTACACGGTGCTCCACTTGGTGCAGAAGGCATTATCGCTGCAAAGAAGAAGCTTGGACTTCCAGTTGATCAGGACTTCTATGTTGTTCCTGAAGCTTATAAATATTTCGAAAGCAAGAAGGCTGCATTTGCTAAGGCAGAAGCAGACTGGAATGCTGATTTCGCTGCATGGGCAAAAGAAAATCCAGAACTCAAGAAGCTCTGGGATGCTTACCATTCAGACGCTGTAACAGACGACACTGTAAAAGATGTTGTTTACAAAGTAGGTGATGCTTGTGCTACACGTGATGCTTCTGGAAAGGCTTTGAACGTAATTGCTGCCCGCTATGCTAACCTTGTTGGTGGTTCTGCTGACTTGATGGGACCAAACAAGACTGCATTCAAGGCAACTGATAACGGAACCTTCAGCCCAACTAACCGTGCTGGCCGTACAATCGAATACGGTATCCGTGAGTTTGCAATGTCTGCTGTTTGTGCAGGTATTTCTCTTCACGGTGGTCTCCGCCCATTCTGTGCTACATTCCTTGTATTCGCAGATTATCTCCGTCCATCTCTCCGCGTTGTTTCTTTGATGAAACAGCCTGTAATCTACGTATTCACACACGACTCAATCTACGTAGGTGAAGATGGTCCAACACATCAGCCAATTGAAACAATGACTTCTCTCCGCGCTATTCCTGGTGTTCAGGCTATCCGCCCAGGTGACCCAGAAGAATCTATGGAAGCATGGAAGATTGCTTACGCTTCTAAAGATCATCCAGTTTGTATGGCATTCACACGCCAGGCACTTGCTGTTTACGAAAAGGAAGACAAGTCTTGGAAGAAGAATATGGCAGCAAACGGTGCTTACATCGTAAAGAGTGGCGCAGACAAGCCTGATATCACAATCCTTGCAAGTGGTTCTGAAGTTAATATGGCTCTCCAGGCTGCAGCTGAAGTTCCAGAAAAGAAGATTCGTATCGTTTCTGTTCCAGATCTTAAGAAGTTCGAAAATCTTCCTAAGGCAAAACAGGACGCTATCATTGGTGAAACAAAGCGCGTTGTTTGTACAGAAGCCGGCATTTCTATGGAATGGCTCCAGTTCACTTCAAAAGAGAACTGCTTCTGTATCGACACATTCGGTACATCAGGTCCAGCAAACAAGGTTGCGGAATATTTAGGTTTTACCGCAAAAAATTTAGCAAAGCTTCTGAAAAAGTAATGGCGAGTTTGCGTTAGCAAACTCGTGAAGCACGCGTAAGCGTGCGACATTTACTGCTAAGAATTTGGCTAAATTGTTGAAGAAATAATGGCTCAGAGGCAAGCTGTGCTTGCCGACTGTTTCGTTTACTTAAAATGCCCGAGTTATCTCGGGCATTTTTTTTTGCTGACAACTGAAAAAGTGTATGTTATAATTTTTTATTATCACAGATATTTTTTTTGTATAATATCGCAAGAGGGAGTGATGCATTTATGAAAAAAATCGTTGCAATAGCTTTACTTGCTGTGGTTCATGTTGGTGCAGTTTTTTCACTGGACTTTGCTTTTAAGCTTGAACCTTCTGCAGTTGTTCCGCTTACAAATCATATGACACCAGCCTTTGGCGGCCAGTTCTTTGGTGGACTTGATTTATTCAATTTTACAACCTTAGGTCTCGAAGGCGGATACTTTTATGAAAAACCAGAAAATACAGAGAACGCAATCAATATAATGTTTGGCGGTGTGAATCTTGGCTTCTATTATTATCCACTTTCAAGACTTTATCTTGGATTAGGTGGAGCCATCGGTTTGGATTATGGTGTGAGCCAGATAACAAATCAGGCCGACGATGCAGCATCTGGTAAAATAAATTTTTCAGATATTTATTATAGAGCTTACGGTGAAGTAGGTTTCCGAATCAATCCGACAGTTTCTATCAATGCAACAGGTGGTTATTCAAGCTTCTGTATTGATAAGGGAAAAGAATTTGTAACAGGTCCTTTTGCTGGCCTTTCTTTAAGACTTGCCGCTCATGCAGGAAAGGGCTCGGGACGTTCTTCGCTTTCTGTGAAAATTGTTCAGGATAGCGATGTATATCCTGTTTACAGTGCAGTTTATGATTACGAACCGTTTGGTACAATCATCCTGAGAAATAATGATGGAGCAGAGCTTCGTAATGTTCATGTAAGTTTCCGTGCAAATAAATATACTTCTGGTGCAAAACTTTGTGGAACAGCTTCTCGTATTAATCGTCACAAAAAAGTTGAGTTCCCGCTTTGTGCAAACTTTTCTGATGTAATTCTTTCATTTACAGAAAACGGAAAAATCAGTGGTGAAGTTGTAATTGAATACGACTTCCTTGGTAAAAGAATGACAGTTGTTGAGCCGGTAATTGTTTCGGTTAATAATCGTAATGCCTTTACCTGGGGAGACAATGCTTCTCTTGCAGCCTTTATTTCACCAGACAGTCAGGAAGTTGCAGCCTTTGCAAAAGAAGTTGCAGGTATTACACGTAATAATCTTTATACAGGTATGAATGCCAACTTGCAGTATGCGGCAGGTATGGTTGAAGCGCTTCGTCTTGTGGGGCTTGGTTATTCTGGCGATACAGTAACTCCTTATCAGTATTATCATGATAGTAGTGAGATGGATTCAATTCAGTATCCATTGCAGACTTTGCAGTATCTTTCTGGAGATTATGATGATATTGGTATTTTGTTGTGTTCATGTCTTCAGACTGTAAATGTTCCAACAGGTTATATGCCTCTTGGTGATGACTTTATTGTTCTTGTAAAATTAAATATTGGTGCTAATCAGGCGCTCAGTAATTTTGCTTCTACTGATGGACTTATAATAGACGAGGAAACAAACTCGGTTTATCTGGCTCTTTCAATGGCTAAACTGGAAAAAGGCTTTACTGCAAGTTATAAGGCTGGCTCCGAAGCAATTGCAAAGTGTTTTTCAGATGAAGAAAACTTCTATGAGTTTATAGATACAACAGATGCATGGAATTCATATAAGCCGGTTGCTTATAGTAATAGTTCTGCTTCTGTAAGCTTTAAGCAGGAACAGTTGATTGCTAATACAAAGAAGGCAATCGAAAACTATATCAGTTCAGATATTGAAGTTGTTATCAGTCGTGCTCGCGCAGAAGGCGATGCAAATAAACTTGGAGTTGCACTTGTCCGTGCCGGCCGTTACTCAGAAGCTAAGAGAGAATTCCAGAAGCTTTCTACTGTTACGGCAATGAACAATACAGCGAATATTCTTATGATTGAGAAAAACTATTCAGCTGCGGCAGCCCAGTATAAGAAGGTTCTTGAAAAGGATCCATCTAATAAGGTTGCTCTAAAAGGTTTGGAAAATGCAAATTCGAAGATTGAGTAAAAAAATCATAATAACGCTCTCTGCTGTATTTGTGTGTGCAAATCTTTCTGCAATAGATTTATCACTTCATATACAGCCGTCCTATGAATTTCCTCTGAACGGTTTTTTAAATAAGGCTGGTGGTTTTGGTGTAAATGTTGGTTTGGACCTCAGCCCTATTACAGTACGAAGCCGGGATCAGATTTATGTTACCGGACAGTTTAATTATTCTGGTTTTTATGTTGAAGGATTCGGGCTTCAGTCTCTTATAGACGGAGGCTTTGGACTTGGCTATAGCCTGCGTTTTATGGATCGCTGGGATGCCTTTGCTGAAGGCCTGGCAGGTATCTGGTCTTTTCCAAGTGCTTCAAACTTTTCTGCTAAATCCGTAAGTGGATTAACTTTTTCTGGAAAGTTAGGCGCAGATTTTCATGTTTCACCATCTTTGTCATTAACTGGCTTTGCAGGTTATAAATCTTTTTATGCAAAACCAGAGTCATTAACTTCAACAATAGAGGCAGGACTTGGTCTCAGATACAGTCTTTCTCGCGGTCTTTTCCGACGAGATATGATAGAACTTACTGATTCAGAGTTTTCTCCTGTCTTCCCTGTATTCTATGCACACTATTCAGAAAATCCTTTTGGAACTATTACTCTGGTAAATAATGAACCTAATGATATCAGTAATGTTTCAATTTCTGTAATGATTGATTCTTACATGACTGCTCCATATATAGTTTCTGAAATTGAAAGCATTGGACGCGGTGAGACTTTTAATGTAGATATCTGTGCCTTCCTGAATGAAAATATTCTTGATTTAGTACAGCCTAAATCATCTGACATGGAAATAACAGTAACTTATTATTCTCTTGGACAGTTGCAGTCTTCTTCATATCTTTTACCGGTTACTGCATTAAGCCGTAACTCTATGACTTGGGAAGATGACAGACGTGCTGCGGCTTTTGTTTCAGGAAAAGATGCTACTGCTCAGCGTTTTGCGCGTCAGGTTCAGGGTGTTGTAAAGAATGAATTAAGAGATGGTATTCCAAAGAATATTCAGTATGCGGCAGCAATTTTTGGTGCGCTTAAAGCATTCGGAATTAACTACGTTGTAGATCCGTCGAGTGCGTTTACAGATAATGTAGGTACCGCTGCTGTAGACTTCCTACAGTTCCCTTATCAGACATTAGTTTATCATGGTGGTGACTGTGACGACCTTACAATTCTTAACTGTTCACTGCTGGAAGCTCTTGGTATAGAAACTGCATTAATAACAGTACCTGGACATATTTATATGGCTTTTGATTCTGGACTTTCTTTGGAAGAAGGAAGAGCAAAAACTTCAAAGGGGTATTATATAGAAGCAGAAGGAAAGATTTGGGTTCCATTTGAAGTAACACTTTCGCAGGATACCTTTGGTCTTGCATGGACTTATGGTGCACGTGAATGGCGAAAGGCTGGTTCAGAAGCTGCCCTTATTCCATTAAAGGATGCGTGGTCATCTTATCTGCCAATAAGTGTTCCTGGTGCGGATTCTCCCGTAGAAATTCCATCAAGAGAGCAGATAATAAAATTATTTAAGGAAGCAAAATATTATTGACATATTTGAAAAAGTAGACGATAATATATTGAAATCGTGAGGAGGTTTTATAAAAAAATGAAGAGACTTTTTACTCTTATGGTAGCATTGTTCGTTGGAGCAATGTTGTTTGCGGCTACAGATTCTTATGTAGTTGACTCAATTGTTGGTACTGTTACTTATGAAAAAGCACCTGGCAAGTATGAAAAGGTAACTGTAGGACAGGAGCTTTCAGCTTCTACTGTTTTGAAGACTGGGCTTAATTCAAGTGTTGTTCTTAAGTTGAATGATAAATCGATTACAATTAAAGCAAAACAGACAGGAAGTGTAGAATCCCTCTTTGCTGCTGCAGCACCTGCTAAGGGCGGTCTTAAGAAACAGACTATCGTAAAAGCTGGTGATGCTCAGGTTTCTGATGGAAACAGAGAAGGCGTAGCAACTGCTTCTTCTCGTGCTTCTGAAGCAAAAGAAGATTTCACCTGGGACGAGTAAGCAATTACTTGTTGGAAAAGCCTGCAATCTATTGTTGATTGCGGGCTTTTTTCGTTCTAAGCCTTTATGGTTTTTCTTAGTCTTTCCTAAGAGAGTTTATTTTAAATCCAAAACTATATGAAAAAACTAATCATTTCTCTTTTAATTCCTTTTCTTTGTGTTGCAATCTGTTCACTTTTAATTTTGTCTCCACTTGATTATCAGGTAGCAGATTATTTCCAGCGCCCGCTTAAACCTTTGAACGAAAGCGAAGAAGTTATCATGGTTAATATTGATGACGACGCGGTGGAAAATATTGGTACATGGCCGTTTTCGCGCACAGTATATTCAGACATGCTTATAAGCCTTAAAGAGCTTGGCGCACGTTCTGTAGTATTCGATTTGAGCTTCCTTGATCGAAGCCAGGCTACTGTAGATGAAAACTATGTAAAAGAATCATTGCCATCATATGTCGGAGATTATTTTTCTTTGTTAAATGATGTTGCATCAGAATCATTTGAAGCACTTGCAGATGGTAGTGCTGCTTATGACGAAGCAATGGACTATTATAGTTCGGAATCGCAGAAATATGAGCTTCAGCTTAATACTGCAATTTCGCATGTGGTTGTTCCAATTGATGCTGTACTTGCCGGTTCTATCCATGATTTCGGAAATACTTTCCTGACACTTACCTTTGAAAATGGTATTGAACCAAGTGAGCAGGAAAAGAAATATCTTGAAACATACATTGCTTTGAACAATGTTTCTGCAGAAAAAGATACAATCACAAAAGAGTATACCGGTGTTCAACCTGCTCTTTATGATTTTATGATACAGGCAAAATCTGCCGGCTTTGTAAATGCAGATCCTGATAAAGATGGATATCTTCGTCATGTTCATCCGGTTGTAAAATATAATGGAAAATATTATGCACAGCTGGTGTTCCGCCCGATTCTCGACAAGCTTGGAAATCCACCAGTTGAAATTACCAATAAATATATTAAAGCTGGAAGTCTTGTAATTCCACGTTCAGAAGATGGATCTGTAATTATTAAGTATCCAAAGAAAAAGTATGTTGATTACAATGATATTTCACTTGCAAATATTTATAATCTTGCAAATCAAGAAAAAGCCTTTGTAACAAACCTTGGAATTATGAACGACAGCGGATTCTTCGATGATCTTGAAGATAACGAAAATCCGTATGAACTTTATCTTACAGGTGAATATATCCGAGAAGAACTTTCCAATGCTGAGTCACTTGAGGAAGGGCTTACTTATGATGAATACCTTGCAACTCGTAAGCAGTATTTTGCAGCAGCACGTGCCTTCCTTACAAAGGAAACAGAAGAATATTTCTGTACTGTTTGGGAAGATGATGCAGATTATATTCATGATCTGTTTACAGAAACAAATAAGGCTTTCGATAGCTTTATGAAGTTCTATGAAACTTGTAAAAAAGTTGAAAATGCAATTTGTATCATTGGAACAAATGCTTCTAGTACAACTGATTATGGTATTAACCAGTATGAAGAGCATTATCCAAACCCAGGTGTTCACTACGCATTTGCTAACATGATTCTTTCACAGGATTTTGTTGATGATGCTCCGGCCTATATTTCTGTAATAATTGCCCTGATTGTCTGCCTTTGTTACGGTTTCATTTCCAGCAAAATCAAAAAGACAGGCCCGCAGATTATATTTGGAATCGCTGCTGTTGTTGTTACAGCTGGCTGTCATCTTTTGTATTTCATTATTACAAAGCAGTATGTTGGTGCAGTTGTTCCGGTGGTTTCAGTATTTGTTTCTTTCGTTGCAACTACAATTCTTGGTTTCATTACAGCAAACCATGATAAAAAGTTCATTACAAATGCCTTCAGCCAGTGTCTGTCAAAGGAAGTAGTAAACGAGATTGTTGCAAACCCTGCATCCTTTAAGCTTGGTGGTCAGCGTCTTGAAATGACCGCCATGTTTACTGATATTCAGAAGTTCTCTGGATTTAGTGAATTGCTTACTGCGGGTCAGTTGGTTGCACTTTTGAACTACTATCTTACTAAGATGTCTGACATTATTATGGACGAGCGTGGTACTGTAGATAAATACGAAGGAGACGCTATTATTGCTCTTGTTGGTGCGCCTGTTCATATGGATGACCATGCTCAGCGTGCCTGTGCGGCTGCAATTAAGATGAAGGCTGCCGAGGCTGTAATGAACGAAGAAATTGCAAAGATTGCTGCAGCACCTCAACCTGATGGAATGGACGATGAGTTGTACCAGGCATTTACAATTATGGTAAAGAATAACCGTACATTATTTACCCGTATTGGTTTGAACTCGGGTGAAATGATTGCTGGTTATATGGGTTCTGAAAATAAGAAGAACTATACTATGATGGGTAACAACGTAAACCTTGCGAGCCGTCTTGAGGGGGTAAATAAGCAGTACTGCACTGGTGGTATTTTGATTAGTGGCGCTACGAGGGAGTTGCTGGGTGATCGTTTTATTGTGCGAAGCCTTGACCGCGTTCGCGTAGTAAATGTAAATACTCCAATCCGCCTTTATGAGTTGATTTGTGAGCGTGAAGGCGCTGCTGCTGATGTTGTTGCTTATTACGAAAACTGGGAAAAGGCTCTTGCTGATTTTGAAGAAGGTCAGTATGAAAAGGCTCTTGGGCAGTTTAAGGCACTTGCTGCTCAGAAAGAAGACGACAAGGTTGCCCGCTACTATATCAAGATTACAGAAGACTTCTTTATTAAAGGAAAGTATCCGACAGAACACGATGATGTTGGAGTTGCCTTTAATCCGGAAGACAGAGTATTCAAGCTTATGCAGAAATAAAGCTGTGTAAGTTTTGTATCATAACAAAAGACGGTGGTTCGAGAAATTGAGCCACCGTCTTTTTTAGTTATAACACTGCAATTTTATAGGAGTAATATATGAAACGAGAAGACATCAACAAAGTTTTGATTATTAGTTCGGGACCGATTGTTATTGGTCAGGCTTGTGAGTTCGACTATTCGGGAACTCAGGCTTATAAGGCCCTGCGCGAAAATGGCTACAAGATTGTGCTTGTAAACTCCAACCCGGCTACTATTATGACTGACCCGGTTATGGCAGATGCTACTTATATTGAGCCGCTGAATGTTGAGCGTCTTTCTCAGATTATTGAAGAGGAACGTCCGGACGCTCTGCTTCCTAACCTTGGTGGTCAGGGTGGCGGTTTCTGCTACAATGTTGAAGAGTTGCGCACTATTGTTGCCAACGGTATGGATCTTTCTATGACCCACCAGTGTTTGATTGAAGAGTCTGTTCTTGGTTGGGAAGAGCTTGAAGTTGAAGTTGTTCGCGACGCTAAGAATCAGATGATTGCAATCTGTTTCATCGAAAACATTGATGCTGTTGGTGTTCATACCGGTGACTCTTTCTGTTCTGCTCCTTTTATGACGATTGACAAGGATTTGGGCGTTCCACTTCGCTACGCTTCGGGTCGGGCTATCCGTGGTTACGCGCTCTTGCGCTCCATTGCTTCACTTTGTTCCGCAACGGCTAACGCCGCCGCTACTATCCCTAACGCTTTTCTTCCTAAAACATTTTCTGTAAATACAAATAATTTCGCCGCTTAATTAGTTTTTTTCTTTACTCCCCGCCCACCCGCCCTTAAAACTTCTGTAAAACGAAAAATCAACAATTATTGAAGGATAACGACCGCTATTAAAATAATCTTAACAACTGGATATATTTTTTCCTTCAATTTCAGAAAATCGTTCTCCAAAAATACGGAACCAGTTGTTTTCATTCTGATAGAAATTTAGAAGTTGTTTTTTATCCTCACATTCAAGAAAGGCAATTCCACCGCTGACTTGTTTCTGCACAGATTCAAGGATTTCAAAACAGAAGTCCATCAATTTATTTCCTGAAATATTAAAAGAATTAGAATCTCTGTCGAGTATCGCATATCGGGAAAGTGTTTTTATCGCAGACTTACTTAAAGATAAAGATGATATATTTGACGGTTTATGAGTCAGGGTAAAATATGCCGCAATCTGTCCGTTATCATCTAAAATCAATTATGTTTACGACATTAAAATTCATTTGTTCTTTCGTTTAGCCCACAAAGATTTTATGTCATTCGGAAGTACAACAAAAGATTTATTAGACACTGCTGATTTCTTTGATGTTTCCTTTGCAGAAATATCAAGTGCATTTACAAAGTTTTCAGCTTCTTTCGAGTCTGTTATGTTGAAATTTGCAAAAATGCTTGAAGTTGCCATTGTCGTACCTCCTTGACTTAATCTAAGTAAAATATACTATGATTTTGCCAAGTCGGCAATTGACAGATGAAAAACCGTAATACCCTCAGCACTTTCCTTAATTTTTTTTCAAAATTTCCCTTGATTAATCAAATTTCCGTGTTAAAATAAATGTTATGTTTGCAAATCCATGCAAAAAAGCAAGATTTTTCTCTAGTCCACTTGACATAATTTCTCTCTTCGTGTCAAAATTTACAGCACAGCACAGCACAGCACAGCACAGCACAGCATTTACGCTTTAGCGGAAAACTCGCTAAGCAAGTGCAGCTTGCGACCAGCACTAGCTATAACTCTGCCCGAAACAAAATTTCGGGCTACATGTATTTTAAAGAGATTCCGAAACAAAGTGACCGCGACAATCTGGGCGGTCAAGTTCGGGATGACGCAAAATCAGACATTACAACTTTCTCACACAGGAAAACTGCCCATGATGTAGGTCAAAGTACGTCCTGCACATGGGCTTTTCATATTTTAAACCATTTAGGAGGCATTTATGCAAAGAATTTCAAAAGTTTTCACATTAATGGGTGCGATTCTTGCACTTGCTTTTTGCCTTGCTTCGTGTAAGGCAAATGTCGACGACGACCCTCAAAAGACGGCCGGCAGCATCAGCTATGCCACCACGAGCGTAGAAAAGACAACAGCCGACGAGGCTTTCACTAACGAGCTTACAAAGACCGGCGACGGCACGGTAAGCTACGCTTCTGACAACACGGCGGTAGCCACCGTAAACGCAACGACTGGCGAAGTGACCATCGTGGGAGCGGGCGAAACCGTTATCACCGCCACCGTAACAGATTCCGACACATACACATACGCCACAAAGACTGCGAGCTACACACTTACGGTAACTCAGGCTGCACCAAGTCTTGCCGATGTTTTTGTCAACGGCAGCATAACGACAATAAAATTCAATTCTTATTGGGGTGCTAAGTCTGCAACTTTTAAAAATAATAATGGAACATTTTCCGTTACGAGTGGTGCATCGCATTGGCTTGATGAGAATGATCATGATGCGGGCACCGAGGCAGGAGTTAGAACAATAACTCAAGATGGCAATTCTCTAATAATAAGATATGGATTTCACGACAGCGATGCCTATGATACCATTTTTACCTTCAATAAAGAGGATAACTCTTATTCCATAACTGGCGATGGCTATTTTGAAATATCAGATATAACAGCACTTGAGGTGAATGGTACGGACATAAAAAGCACATTAACTAAGAAGTAATTCGGTGTGTTTTAATTTTTATAAGGCGGGTCTGTGCCCGCCTTTTTTATTCTGTTTATCTGCGGGTTCTTTCGAAATTATCCGGCCCATCTCTAAATCCACTGCTTACACTTGAATCTGTATAAACTGTATTTGAGCTGGTAGTAGAAAAACTTGTGATTGTGCTTGTACCTCCCGAAACTTCCGGTAGACTTGTGTAAAGGTTATGGAATTTTATACCGCCAGAAACACTAACATTTTTCATTACAGTATAAGTTGTGCTGGTCTTTATTGCTGGTGAAGAAAGAACCATTACTTCGCCTGTAGCAGAAGGAAGTGTGTAAACAAACACTGGTGTGCTGTTTGAATCTACAACAGCCATTGTCGTATTTGTATTGCCGTAGTTTGAACTTGCAAGTACAACAGAACTTTGCTTTCCGCTTTTTGGTGCTGTGTAATTGCTTGTTCCAAGTCCTACTAAAAGTCCTCCGTTGATTGTGAAAGGATTCTGATCGCAGTCAAAGGCACATTCCGGTGTGTTTATACCAATTGCGACAATTACACCGCCATTGATTGTAATTCCACTTGAACCATTTGAATCTATTGCGTCGTTTTGAGAACTGTAAGCATAGAGCGCACCGCCATTTATCGTGATATTTCCTCCTGCGTTGAGGGCGTCGTCCGTACATTGCAATGTAATGGTACCGGCATTAATTGTAAGATTTCCCTTTGCTTCAATGCCTTCTGGCGAACAGCTTGGATCATCATCAGTGCGGCCTTCGTAAGGTTCACCGGTTGTTGTGATGTTTATGATTCCGCCATTTATTTCAACGAATGGATTAGGTTTAGTTGCAGAAGTTCCAAGTAGATAGTTGCTGCAGAGTAATGAATTATTTGCGGTTGCTGTGTATTCGCTGTCATCAATTACAGATTTAGCTGATTTCCAGTGAGCAGTAATACCTTTTGCAACTGTATTAATTGTAAGGTTTCCGCCGTTGATTATTACGAATCCAGTACCTGCTGTATATTCTACTGTCATATCATCTTCATCAGCATCTTCTCCATCTACGCGAATACCATTACTTTCATCATCTTCTATAGTGCCTTTTCCTGTAAGGTTTATATTTCCGCCATCGATAATTACGGCGTTTAGAGCTCTGATACAGTCACGGCCATTTGTGCCTTTTACATTGATGTTCAGATTAATGCCGTCAGCAATTCGTACATAATCTTTTGAATAAACCGCATGCTTATAACCTGAATTGATGATTGTAAGTTCACTACTGGTTTGATTTGCAGACTCTCCGGTAAAAATCAATGTGCCCTTTGAATAAACAGAACCTTTTTTATCATCATACATGGTTGCACTTTGATTTAAGATTCGGCTGTCTGTAAGAGAATTTAAGGTTCCTTCTGCAACAACAATAAAAGTTCTCAATTCAGAACTGAATCTTAAAACTGGACCTGCACCATTACTGCTGGTAATATTTGCATTATTTAATACAACTGCCGCATCAGCTTTTTTGTTTTTTATAAAAACTGTACCGGTATAAGTTCCTGAAAGTATGTATTTAATTTTTCCAGTTCCTTTGTATTGAAGGATAATTCCATCTGAAGCTTCATCAATATTATTTGCAGTGTCTTCCAGTGTATTTGAAGTTAAGACAGCAGTTACTTTTGTGTCAGCGATTTTTCCGAGAGATGTTTCTGAATCTGTTATAGTTATAGGATCTTTGCCTTCTAAATATGCTGTAACGGTATTTTGATCGAAATTAACATAAACAATGCCGTCTGCTTCGAAAATTTCGTATAAGTCTTCTTCAATTACTGCACTAGCAGCGGCAGTTGTTTCATCAACATAATTTGTTGTTGATCCATCATCGGTAATTTTTGCTGCGGTTTCATTTTTCTGATTATTATTAAAAGGTGTATTATACGCCGTTGAACAGCCTGCAAATAATAAAAAAGAAATAGAATAGAATAAAGATTTTTTCATCCCATATCCTCCTGATAAGTTTTCTAAAAAAAAGATAACATCTGAAAGTGCAAATGTCTTTAAAAGCAATTAAGAGAAATCTAAGAGAACTCTTAGCAATAACTTTGCTGTTTTTCATTTATTTTTTTTGTATTTAGTTTATAATTTTTGATATGAGGCAAATAAGGCGAGACATTTTTTTTATCCTCTTCTTAATGGCGGGATGTTTGTGTGCACAGCCTGCACCGTCAAAACCATCTCCTCCACCGCCACCACCTTCTCATGAGCATCCTGAGCCTCCAAAACTTCCTCCTAAAGATGAATCAAGAATTCTGAATTATAGAGGAAACAGAACTTATAATGAAAATCTTCCTTTGAAAATAAACCAGATTAAATGTACGCGCTTTGATGAAAAAACTGTTTGCATTGAAATTATTTTTAATCAGAATATAAATCCTCGCTCTTTCAAGAAGGAAGCGATTTTTATTGATAATAATCTTTTGCCGGAGTTTTGCAGATTTTCGTTTAACCGGAGAGGCGATATTGTTAAATTTGTTGCTCCAGTAAATAGTCAAACTTTTAAATTAAAAATACAGAATGTTCGTTCCTTTAGTGGAAATGTTATTGAGCCGGTAGAAATGCTGGTTGAAGTAAGCCCTGGCTTGTGAGGTGAAAATGAAGATTCTTATTGTTGAAGATGATGCAGGCATTTCAGATTTTATAATTCCGGAACTGGAGCATGAAGGCTATACAACTTGTCTGGCAGTTTCTGGTCGTGAGGCACTCGAAAAATTTGAGGCAGAAAAGCCAGATTTGATTTTGCTTGATATAATGCTCCCAGAACTGAATGGGCTTGAAGTTTTGCGAAGAATACGTTCTGCTTCAACTGTACCAATTATTCTGGAAACTGCGCGTGGTGAGACCATCGACAGAATCAATGGATTAAATCTTGGAGCTGATGACTATATTCCAAAACCATTTGAAATTGAGGAGCTTCTTGCCCGTATAAATGCTTTACTGCGCCGTGTAAACTTTTCAAAAAAATCAGAAGAAGAGCTTTCGTATAAAGGGGTTTCTCTGGATGTTGATCGTATGGGCTGCCTTATTCGTAGCGGTGCTGATGGTTCACAACAGACAGAGATTCAGCTTTCGAAAACAGAGTTTCTGCTTTTGAAGTTTCTGCTTGAGAATAAGGGAAAGGTTTTTACCCGCCAGCAGATTATTGATGAGATCTGGGGAGCCGGCCATTTTATTGATGAAAATACTGTTGATGTTTATGTCGGATATCTGCGTTCGAAAATTGCTGAATACGACAAAAGTGAATATATAAGAACTGTCCGCGGTGTCGGTTATATTCTGGGCTAGTTGACAGGTGCAATATGAATAAAAGACCATTGTCATTTGCAGTAAGACTTTCGCTTCGCTTTATGTTTATTCTCACAACCTCTGTAATTCTTCTTTCGCTTTGCATACTTTTCTTTTTACGTTCTCTTGTTCGTAGTAATCAGAAAGAGGGGCTTGTGAATGCGGCAAATGGAGTTTATACAGTTATTACCCGGATGTATGAAAATGGTGAATTAAATATTTCTGAAAATGCTGATGAACAGCGTCCTCTTATAATTCCAGAGCTCCCGTATTTTATTTCCTTTATTATTTACGATACTGATACAGAAGAAATCATTGCGACAAATGATCCGTTTCTTCCTTTGTTAAAAGATACAAAAGGAAAAGCAAAAAGATATTTAGCAAAAAATTTCTTTTTTGATGGCGACCTTGATGTTGTTTACTATGCCGAAAGCTTTGAGTTTTATGGTCGAAAAATTGTTGTTGCAGTTTCTGAGAATAATGAAAAAAACTTTTTGAATATGATTTTTACAAAACTGCCTTTTGCACTTTTGTTTATGATTATTCCGATTTTGATTCTTTCGTTTTTTGAGTCGCTTTTAATTACAAAGAATACAATTAATCCTGTTGTTAAAATTACAAAAACAGCGCGTACAATGACAACTGAAAATCTGGACGGGCAGTTACCATTAAGCGGGCGTGGAGATGAAATAGATGAATTGTCTAGAACCTTCAATGAGTTATTCCTGAGAATTAAAGCAGATTTTGGCAGGGAGCGCCAGTTTTCAAGTGATGTGTCTCATGAGTTGAATACTCCGCTTACTGTAATTTCCGGGCAGGCTAATCTTTTGCTTCGCTGGGGTAAGGACAATCCTGAGCAATTGGAAAAATCTTTGCTGGCAATAAAAGATGAAGCAAAGTCTATGCATGCGATTATTGAAAATCTGTTACAGATTTCGAGGGTTGAAAGCGGGCGTGTTAAGCCTCAGATTAGCGAAGTGTCTGTTATAGATTTATTGGAACGTGTGAAGAATGAGTTTGCGGCAGTTGCGCCTGAGATGAAATTTGTGATTGAGACTCCGGAAGTGGATGACGCAGATACTGCATTGGGATGTTCAATTAATACTGACCCGGAAATGCTGCATCAGATTCTAACAGTGCTGGTTTCTAACAGTGTGAAGTTTGCAGGAGAAAAGTGCACTGTTAAATTAGGTATTGAAAGAAGTGATGGCAAAGAGGCAGATGATGAGGGCCAACTTGTGATTTACGAATGTGATGATGGCCCTGGAATTGCTGAAGAGACTTTGCCTCATGTTTTTGAACGTTTTTACCGTGGAGATGAAGCACATACAAGAAGTGCCGGTGGCTGCGGGCTTGGGCTCGCAATTGCGAAAACTTTGTGCGGGGCTCTGGGTGCAGAAATTACAGCAGGAAATGTTGAGCCGCACGGCGCAAAGTTTTCGATAGCAATCTAATTATATTTTCCGGCCTGGGCGTTCCACATTTCTGCGTACTTGCCGTTGCGGGCTAAAAGTTCTTTGTGTGTACCTTCTTCTATTATTCGGCCACGTTCAAGCATGATGATTCGGTCTGCATCGCGGGTTGTAGAAAGGCGGTGCGAAATATAGAACACAGTCTTTCCTTTTGCAGCAGTTTCCATTGCTTTATTTAGTTCGTATTCAGCAATCGGATCCAGAGCACTCGAAGGTTCATCCATAATAAGAATGTCTGCGTTTTTATAGAAGGCTCGTGAGATTGCAACCTTCTGACTTTCACCACCAGAAAAATCAACACCAGCTTTATCAAACTCTGTTGTAACCTGAGTGAAAAGCCCGTCTGGCAGGCGAGCGAGTTTTTCTGCAAATCCTGCTGCCTGTAAAGCATTTGTGATTTGCGGTGCTTTTTCTTCCTGCTCAGATTTTGTCATGTTATCCATAACAACATTTTCTGCAAGGTTTGCACCGAACATCTGGAAGTCCTGAAAAACTACACCAATGCGTTTATGATATTCACGAGGACAAAGTGTTTTTACATTTTTGTCGTGATAAGAGATGCTTCCGCTTGTCGGATCATAGAGGCGCATAAGAAGTTTAATGAGAGTAGTTTTACCTGCGCCATTGTAGCCTACAATCGCAATGTGTTCGCCTGGTTTTACGGTAAGAGAAATATCATCAAGAACTGTACGGCCTGTTTCTGAATATTTGAACGAAAGGTGTTCGAGTTTAAGTTCTCCATTGCCTTGTGGAACATCATCACCTTCATCATTTTTAAGACGTGGTTCGTATGAAAGGAATGAACGAATTTTGTCTACGAACATAGAGTTTTCGTGTGCTTTTGGTCCAAGGTCTGCGAAGCGGCTCATGCTTCCGCGAAGGCTTCCGGTTCTGTTAAAGAGAATTACAGCATCACTGTAAGTTACTGAATGAAGCACGGCAGCTTTATAAACAAGGTAGGTGATGTATAGTCCATCAATCAAAAAGTCACCAACTCCATAGTCTTTGAGGAACTGGAACAATACACGCTTAGTGGAAACCTTTTTGTGTTCGTTTATAATATTGTCGTTAGCTTCGGCAAACTCCTGTTCAAGCTGAGTTCCTGCATTCGGATGAAGTCTTAACTCCTTTGCAAAATCCTTAAGATAGAAAACGCGGCTTACATAATCTCGTTTTCGCATATGTGGATTTATAGCAATGCGGTTATCATAATTAACTTTGTTGAGTTTTTTAGAAACAACAAAACGCATTATGAATGAAACAAAGACAAAGGCAATGCCGATAGGATCTGTCATAAGATAGAAAATACCGGTTGTGAACAAAACTGTAATTGCCTGCATTGCCATATTGAGCAATTCAAGAAAGCGGTCTATTGCGGCTTCTGATTGAGAAACGCTTAATACAAAGTCGTTGTAGTAAGCGGGATTATCATAGCAATATAAGTCAATTTCAGATGCCTTCTTGAACATCTGTTCTTTGAGTGCGCGGTAAAGGCGTGGCTTGTATTTATACTGCCAGCCGTAAATGAAAAATCCATCTGGAATAATCTGAATTATATTTATAAGAAGAATGAGTCCGATGTAAAGAAGTGCTTTTGTAAAAGGTTCGTGAAATTCTGCGCAGCGCAAAACATAACGGATTCCCAAAACATGCTCAAGAAAAATAATTCCCTGATAGCGGAAGGCATCGTAGAGATGATAAATCATATAAAGCGGACAGGTTTTAAAGCAAAGTTTCCAGAGGAATATTTGATTCATTAGTACGTTGTTTTTCATGCCCAGATTCCCTCCCTTTGTTTTGTGTTATCGGCAAGATAGTTTTCTGCTTGCTTTTGATACATATCTGCATACAAACCATGCTGGTCCATAAGTTCGCGATGGGTTCCTTCCTCTTTTACCTGACCGTGCTCAAGAAGGAATACGTGATCTGCATTCTGAACCGAAGAAAGTCTGTGTGAAATAAACAGCAAGGTGTTTTCGCGGCAGGCTTTTAAGATGTTGTCAAATAGCTTGTATTCAGCTATCGGATCGAGTGCGCTCGAAGGTTCGTCAAAAACCTTAATAGGGCAGCGACGCGCAAATGCCCGCGACACTACTATTTTCTGGAATTCACCACCAGAAAGAACAGCGCCGTTATCATCGAACTCGCGGGTGAGTGTGGTATTGATACCTTGAGGCAGGCTCATAACTTTGTCGTATACACCCGAAAGTTTGAGGGCTTCGTTAACAATCGGTTCCTTTTCTGCGTCAGGAATATCTTCTCCAAGTGTTACGTTATCGGCAACGCTCATAGAAAACATTCTGTTGTCCTGAAATGCTGTAGCAAAAAGTGCGCGGTATTTCTGCAGGTTGTACTCTTTGATGTTTCGTCCATTGAGTAATATTTCACCTTCTGTCGGATCATAAAAACGCAGCAGCAGTTTTATGATTGTAGATTTTCCGGCTCCGTTATGGCCGACTAAGGCATAAGTCTTTCCGCCATCGAATTTCATATTCAGGTCAGAGAGAACTGGTGTGTCCTTGTAGGCAAAACTAACATTGCGGAACACAATCGAGTTTATTGTAGTTCCTGGATCAGCTCCGTCATAATCTTCCGGAATCTTTTCTTCGTATTCAAGGAAGGTGCGAAGGTAATCAACAAAAAGACCGTTCTTAAAACTGGCAGTTACACTGTCTGTAAAACCAATCAGAATCCACGTAGTAGAAACCATCATGCTGGTAAGAACTGCAAGCTGTGGAAGTGTCATTGTGTTGCTAACTAACGTTCGATAGGCTCCGTAAATCAATAATCCTTCAAAAATAAAAGTAAAGGTAAACATTACATAGAACCAGTGTAAGAACGCAGATTTGAAAACAAACTTTTTAGTAACGTCAGCGACTCCGGTAATTGCATCTGTGTACTGGCGTTTAAGCAGATTAAAAATATTTGTGAGTCGGATTTCCTTTGCATAATCTTTGAGATACATAATTCTGTTTATGTAATCTATGCGGCGGTTATGAGGAGCCATCTCCTTGTTACGCTGGTAATCAATCCTGCTGTTCAAAATACGGAAGTAAAAGTTTCCGATTATTGGCAGAAGAATAAAAGTAACCGAAAGCTTATCAACCTGGAACATAAAGACAAAGGCGCAGATGCTTGCAATAAATCCGAAAAATAAACCGAATAACTGGTCCACTGTTTCAATCAGACGGGTGTCTGCATTTTTCATTGCTAGTGTATATTTGTCATAAAAATCAGAATTCTCAAAACATTCCAGTTCGACATTGCGCGACTTCTTAAAAAGCTTTTGATACAGTTTTTTGTTTACTTCTGCATCAGTTACAGGTTTTACTGCTCCCAGAATGTAGCTGTTGTATAAAGCCATTGAGGCAAAAACCGCAACTGTGATTCCAATAAAAATCATAATTGCATTAAAGGTTTCGCCGCTTTGCAAGGCATTAATTACATATCGCATAAAGAAGGCACTGTAAAACAACCATCCAAAGTAGTACAGGGCGCGGGAACAAGCCATATGCACAACCATACGGGGGCACATTTTCCAGACGAGGCGCAGTGCGTAAAAGTTATTACGTACCGCATTGATTCGCATTTTCAACTTTTTTTCCTTCATGATTTTCTCCGTTGTAATAATTTAAGGATTATACCTTATGTAACAGCTGATTTCTATAAAGCTGTTCACTAATTGTCAAAAATTGTACATGAATTGTTATTCAAAATATCTGTGAAACGATATTGAATACTAATATTTTCTTTACATCAGAAAATTTGGGTGTTATACTGATATAAGGGAAATCTCTTATGGAAGAAGTTATTGACAGTTCGTTCTTTTCCGAGGATCTGGAAGAGAAGAGTTCTGTAGATGTAAAAAAGACAGGATTCGAAAATAGTTTTAATGAAAGACAGGTTGGTTCAATTACAATGGCAATTGAGCCAGTTAGCAGCAGAGCAAGCCTTGATGTTGTACTCGAAATGTTTGAGCAGCAGCCGGATTTAACCGCAGTTCCTATTGAAAGAAATGACTGGGTTATTGGTGTTGTAGAACGCGATGTAATAGAAAAAAACAAGGCATCTGGTTTTAAGTTATTTGCTTCTAAAACCTGTGGTGATTATGTAAAAGAATGTCCTTTTACTTTGAACTGTTCTGATTTTATCGAAACAGTTGCCGCAAAAGTTAACGATACTGCAATCAATGTTGAAATCAAACATGTTATTGTTCTCCTAAATAACCGCAGCTTCTATGGAATTATGTCCATTGCAAAAATGAATTCCAAACTGGAAGAATTGCGTGCTCAGGATATGGCAAAGGCAGCCGCGATTCAGCAGAACATGCTCAAAAAGAATGCAGATGCAAAGAAATTTCCTTTTGATGTTTGTATCTATAATAAGATGGCAAACTCGGTTGGTGGTGACTATTATATTGCAAAGGAACTCTGCGAAGGCCGCTATCTGATTGGCTGTTTTGATGTTTCGGGAAAAAATGTTTCTGCGGCATTGCTCACAGTAACACTTGGTTCTATTTTCTCAATGATGTGTCTGCAGGATTCTTCAAAGCTCAGTGCAGCAAAACTTGTTGTTATGCTCGATAACTTCTTGCAGGAAATTGTTCCGGTTGGAAACTTTATTACTGGTGCGCTTTGTTTTGTCGATTCAAAGACTCGTACAATTGATGTTTACAACTGTGGTCATACAAACGTTTTTGCCTATCTGAAAGATGAAAGCGGCAAGGGTAGGGTAGCAACGCTAACCCCATCGTTCCCACCGTTTGGAATGGGTGCCGTTGCCCAGACAATTACAGAAGATAAAAAAGGCGCATACCGCATGCCAATAAAACCAAGCCTGCAGATTAATATGTATTCTGATGGTTTTACAGATATGCAGAATGATGACGGCGAACGCTATGATGAGCCTCGTACAAAAGCATTCTTCGGTGAACTCTTTAAAACCGACGTTTACTCTGCAGAAAAAACAATTGAAAAGACCGTAAAAGACTGGGTAGGAAAAGCGCTCCTGCCGGATGATATTACGGTTATGAATGTGAGATTTTAATAATTTTTTGTTTTACTCTTTACAAGCGGCTCTTAGCGTGCTAATATTCAGTATATGTTAAGAATTACAGGCCTACTTAAGAGCCGCTTCTTTTCCTTTAATTTCTTTTTCGCCTAAGGGCGAACTTCTCTTATCTTTTTGTGCATGACGTCCGCACGGAGCTGCACGGTAACTAATCCATAACATTATAAATAAATCAACGTCATTCCGAACTTGTTTCGGAATCTATTGAAAAGATCCTGAAACAAGTTCAGGATGACAGTATGAAGGTGAATTATGAACTTAAAATATTATCAGAAAGAATCAGAATGTATGCCTTTGGAGGAACTTCGTAAGCTCCAGGGCGAAAGACTGGCTAAGAATTTCCGCCATGTTTATGAAAATGTTGAATATTACAGAAAGCGCTGCCAGGAAGCTGGCGTAACTCCGGATGACATTAAGGGCCTTGATGACCTTGATAAAATCCCATTCACCTGCAAGGATGACCTTCGTGCAACTTACCCATACGGACTTTTTGCTGTTCCAATGAGTCAGGTTGTTCGTATCCACGCTTCTTCTGGAACTACAGGTAAGCAGATTGTTGTAGGTTATACAAAAGATGACCTTGAAATCTGGAATGACTGTACTGCCCGCCAGCTGGTTGCAATCGGTTGTGATGAAAATGATATTGCACAGAACGCTTACGGCTACGGACTATTTACCGGTGGTTTTGGTGTTCACGGTGGAGCAACAAAACTTGGTATTCAGGTTATTCCTATTTCATCAGGTAACACACAGCGCCAGATTACCTTCATGCAGGATTTGAAATCAACTATCCTTTTCTGTACTCCTTCTTATGCTGCATATCTTGGCGAAACTCTTAAAGAAATGGGGCTCACTCCAGCTGATATTCACCTTAAAGCAGGTATTTTTGGTGCAGAGCCTTGGACAGAAGAAATGCGCCGTGACATTGAAAAATCACTTGGCCTCAAGGCTTATGATATTTACGGTCTTACAGAAGTTATGGGACCTGGCGTTGCTTATGAATGTGCAGAGCAGGCTGGTATGCACGTAAATGAAGACCACTTCATTATTGAAACAATTGATCCAAAAACTGGAAAACGCTTGCCAGACGGTGAGAAGGGCGAACTTGTATTCACTGCAATCACAAAGCAGGCCTTCCCACTTATGCGCTTCCGCACAAAGGATATCGGTGTTTTGAATCGTGCACCTTGTGCCTGCGGTCGTACCTTCGTTCGTATGAGTAAGCCAATGGGACGTACTGATGATATGCTTATTATTCGTGGTGTTAACGTATTCCCAAGTCAGATTGAGGGTGTTCTTATGCAGAACGGTTACCCTGCAAACTACGAGATTCACGTTGGCCGCGTAAACAACACTGATACTTTTGAGATTCTTGTTGAGATGACAGCTGACAAGTTCAGTGATGTGGTTTCTGAAGTAAACAAGGCAGAAAAGCAGCTTGAGAGCGCACTCTTGAGTGTTCTTCAGATTAAGGCTAAGGTTACACTGGTGGCACCAAAGACAATTGCTCGTTCAGAGGGAAAGGCAAAGAGAGTAATAGATACCAGAAAACTTCATGATTAACGAGGGGCGTTGCGGGGTGCCCCCGCTAGAAGGGGTAGCGAGCAACGCAGTGCGAGCGAGGGGGAGACTTCCCCCTACATAAGGAGATTTTTATGACTATAGAACAGATTTCAATTTTTATCGAAAACAGAAAAAATGCTTTGGCAGAATTTACTAACGTTCTGGCAACTCATAACATCAATATGCGGGCAATGAGCCTTGCAGATACAAGCGACTTTGGTATTGCACGAATCATTGTGGACGATGCCGCTGCTGTACAGGGAGCTCTTGAGCGCTCTCACTACATCGTAAAGGTAACTCCTGTAATTGCAATTGAGATTCCGGATGAAGCAGGAAGCCTGAACAAGATTCTCAAGATTCTTGCAGATAACGGTCGCAACGTTGAATACATGTACGGCTTTACAGGCCGCAAGTCTGGTTCAGCTTATATGATTATCCGCTGTACAGATGTACCTGAAACTGAAAAAGTTCTTGATAAAGCTGGCATCCGTATGGTTGCACAGAGCGAACTTTCTGAACTTTAATTTGTTCAAAAACGGCTTAAAAAGGGTTTATACATTTGTATAAACCCTTTTTTATTAGTATAATAGTATATTCATTTTAACAAATTTTGGGGGTTCCAATTATGGAAGAAATACTTGATTTACTGCGTCAGAATGCACGATTGTCGGTTGAAGATATTGCTGCTATGACAAAGAAGACTACGGACGAGGTTAAGCAGATTATTAAGAAGCTTGAAGACGACGGAGTTATTCTCAAGTATGCCGCCATTGTGAATCCGGAAAAAGATAAAGTCGCGAAGGACAAGGTTGTCGCGGAAATTCAGATTCAGGTACAGCCGCAGCGTGAGCACGGTTTTGATGCCATTGCGGACAGAATTTACCGCTTTCCACAGGTTAAATCGCTTTATTTGATGAGTGGCGGTTATGACCTTAAAGTTTTGATTGAAGGTGACAATCTTAAAGATGTTGCCCTTTTTGTAAGCGAAAAGCTTTCTACTCTCGAAGGTGTTCGCTCAACTAAGACAAACTTTGTTCTTAAGACTTATAAAGAAAATGACATTGTTTATGTTGAGGATGAACGCGACCGCCGCGAGGGTGTGCAGGCTTAAGCCAAAACGTGTCATCCCGAACTTGTTTCGGGATCTATTAAAGAGATGCTGAAACAAGTTCAGCATGACGGGCTTTATTTTGGAGTTTTATTTTGAATACACGAACAGATAAATTTTCTACTAAGATGATGGAGATTCCTCCTTCTGGAATCCGTAAATTTTTTGAACTTTGTATTGGGCATGATGATATTATTTCGCTTGGTGTCGGCGAGCCAGACTTTCCGACTCCATGGGTAATGCGTGAAGAAGCTTTTTATCACCTTGAAAAAGGTCATACTTCTTACACTTCTAACTGGGGCTTGATTGAGCTGCGCGAAGAGATTGCAAAGTATCTGGAACGCTTTAAGCTTTACTATGATCCAAAAACTGAGATTTTGCCTACTATTGGTGCGAGCGAGGGCTTGGACCTTGTGCTTCGTTCTATTTTGAATCCGGGTGACGAGATTATTGTATGCGAGCCTTGTTACGTTTCCTACCAGCCTCTGGCTGCTCTTTGCGATGCTAAGGTTATTCACCTTGATACAAGCCTTACCGGATTTTATCCTACTGCTGAACAGATTGAAGCTGCCTGCACTGAAAAGACAAAGGCGGTTATGTTCTGTTCTCCAAGTAATCCGACTGGCCGCATTATTCCAGCTGATGAACTCAAGAAAATTGCTGAAGTTGTAAAAAAGCATCAGATCTGGTGTTTGAGTGACGAGATTTACTGTGAACTTCTTTACGATAACCGCAAGCATGTTTCTATCGGCGAGTTCCCTGGAATGAAGGATTACGCAATTATTTTCAACGGATTTTCTAAGTCTTTTGCTATGACTGGATGGCGTATTGGATATATTGCCGCTCCTCATGATTTGCTCGTACAGTGCTGTAAACTTCATGCTTATTCTTCTATTTGTCCTCCGATTTTCAGTCAGTATGCTGCTGCAGAAGGTTTGCGTCACGGCTGGGATGAAGTTGAGAAAATGCGTGTAAGCTACCAGCAGCGCCGCAACATTATGCATAAGGCCTTTATTGATATGGGCTTGCCTTGCGTTGAGCCGGAAGGTGCATTCTATATGTTCCCGGATATCCGCCCGACCGGAATGACTTCCGAAGAATTTGCGACTGAAGCAATTTCAAAGTATAATGTAGCTGTAGTACCTGGAACCTGTTTTGGTGATGGTGGTGAAGGTTTTATCCGCTGCTGTTATGCTACTGATATCAATAAAATTAAGATTGCTATGGAACGTCTTGCTGAGCTTGTAAAAGAGAAAACTGGCAAATAAACATAAAGGAAAGAGTGAATGATTATTTCAATCTTAATCGCTGTTATTGTTGCGCTTCTTCTTGTTACGCTTATAGCTGGTATAAAAAACATTAAGCGTAAAGAAGATAAAAAAGATGTTACTCAGAAAATTCAGAAGAAAGGTAAATCTGCTGTTCTGAAAGAAGCTGAACGAAAGCTTGCTCATGACCCGCATAATGTTCAGGCTCTTGAGATGGTTGGTAACATTTATTACGGTGAAAAAGATTGGGAAAAGGTCTGGAATATCTATAAAACTCTTTATGATATTTCTTCTGCACATCCTGAGGTCGATATTGCAAAATGTGCGCTCAAAATGGGTATCGCTGCTTACAGTATGGGCAAAAATGATGATGCAATCAGTTCGCTTATGCTTTCTGTAAAGAAGGTTCCTGACAATTTTGACTGTAATATGTATCTTGGCCGTGCTCTTATGAAGGCTAATACCTTTGATAAGGCTATTTTCTGTTTTAAGAAGGCCAAGATTATGCAGCCGGAAAATAATGAAGTTAATGAACTTCTTGGTCAGGCACTTTTTAAGTCCCAGAAATACCGTGATTCTCTTCCTTTCTTGAAGCGTGTTCTGGATGAAAATCCTGGAAATAAAGAAATCCTTTTTGAAATGGCTGTCGCAATGACTGAGTGTGGAATGGGTGATAAGGCTCTTAAGGTCTTTATGCACCTTCGTCCAGATCCAAACTTTGGTGCTCAGTCATGTCTTGAAGCTGGAAAAATGCATGAGCGTGTAAAAGATTATGCAAGTGCAGTAAAAGATTATGAAATTGCTTTGAGACTTCCGACTATGCCGGAGCAGATTCTTTTGCAGATTAAATATCGTCTTGCAAATACCTGCATTGCGATGAATGATATTTCTAAAGGTCTTATTTATTTGCGTCAGATTCAGGCTGCTAAACCTCAGTATAAGGATGTTGATGCTCTTGTTGTACGTTATTCGGAATTGAATCAGAATAAGAATCTGCAGACTTATCTGCTTTCTGGTACCAGTGATTTTGTTGCGCTTTGTCGTAAGTTTATTGCAATCTATTACAAAGATTCTTTTGTAAAGGTTGAGGATGTTCAGGTTGCTTCTGAAAGTGTTGAGATTGTTTGTGAAGTAGAGACACCGAAATGGGAAGCAAAGCAGATGTTCCGTTTTTACAGAACCCAGAATGTTATTGGTGATATCAATGTTCGTGATTTTCATGGTAAATTGCGCGATACTAAGTGTGATAATGGTGTCTGCATTACTATGGGAACATTCTCTGAAAGTGCTCATAAATTTATAGACGGCCGCCCTATTGATTTGATTGAAAAAGATGAACTTGTAAAGATTCTCAAACGAATCAATATGTTTAGCTGATATGAATATCTGTTTATTTTCACAAGATGAAATTTCAAAGCCTCTGCCTTTGCGCGATGAACGTGCCCAGCATATTATAAAAGTGCTGCATAAAAAGGCCGGTGATACATTTACAGCCGGAATTATTGGCGGACAGAGTGGTGTTGCGACTATAGTTGATATCACGACAACTGGCGAGGGAGCTGGTATAAGCTTTGAGTTCTCCCCAACTGGCGATGGCAAGCCTCTTGCTCCTTTTGAAATGATTATTGGTTTTCCGCGTCCTATTCAGCTTAAGAGACTTTTACGTGATATTGCTGCTTTGGGTGTGTGCCGTGTTCATTTGACTGGAACTGACCTTGGCGAAAAATCTTACATGCAGTCCAACCTTGTAGAGCGTGGAACTGCCTATCAGATGCTTCTTGATGGAACTGTGCAGGCTGGAAGTACACATGTTCCTGAATTGTGTCTTTATAAAACCCTTGATGAATGTTTGACTTCAATTGAAAGTAGTGCAGGGGGAGAGTATCTTAAGCTTGCTTTGGATAACGTGAATCCTTCTGTGCGACTTGCTGATGCTGTAAAGCCTGCTGCACGTGTCGTAGCTGCAATTGGTAGCGAACGTGGCTGGACAGAAAGAGAGCGCCAGCTGCTTGAATCAAAAGGTTATGTACGTTGTGGAATGGGTGAGAGAATTATGCGTACAGAAACTGCTGCTACTGTTGCAGGTGCGATAATATTGTCTGAACTGGGGATTATATAGCTTGCCAACTAACCATCAATCTCATTGATTTTAGCAAGAATATTTTCCATTGAATTAATCAATTCAGATACAGTCTTAAAATTCTCACTAAGATTCAGCTGATAGAAAATCTGTGTTCCAACCTTCTTTGGTTTTATTAATCCGGAATCCTTAAGAACTTTTAAATGATGTGAAATTGCGGGGCGAGAAAGATTCGACTTCGCAGAGAGATTGGAAACGTTAATTCCTTCACGGCCAGCCTCGGCAATATCCATAATCAACTGCTGGCGATATTCATCGCTCATTGCAATAAAAAACGGAACACATGAGTTAAAGGTCTTCAATGTCTTCTTGATTTCAGATTTATCTATCATAAGTTAATAATAAGTCTAAAAAATCCAGTTGTCAATATGATTAAATGATTAAAAAATTAAACATTTAATCTGAAATTTATTGACTTTAAAACATTCTGTTATTATATTCTTGTATGTAATGTTTAAGCGTTTAAGAAATTAAACGCTTAAACAAGTAGACGATTAATTAAAGTCAACAAACGGCAGTGTATTGCTGCTGAAATCATTTACTTATATTTGAGGAGTTTTCAGGAATATGAAAGCTACAAGATTGTTTTTCAAACGTCCGTGGATAATCATTGCAATCTGCGTGATTCTCACCGGTGTTTTCGGATTTTTTATTACGGGGCTGGGAATTGATAACTCAATTCGTCAGTTCCTGCCACAGAAGGATGCTTCTTATACTCGTCTTACTCAAACAGAAGATGAATTTGGAAGTATGATTGTTATTGGTGTAAGCCTTGAATCAAAAAAGGGTACTATCCTTACCCCAGAAAATATTGAGGTTGTAAGAAAAATTACAGACCGTTGTCTCGACCTTAATGAAGTTGAAGGAGTAGATTCACTTACTCACATTGATTATGTTTGCGAATCTGATGGTTCAATTTCTGCAAGTCAGTTGATTCCAGATTCTTATACAGGTTCTGAAGCTGATATTGAACAACTTGAAGGTCGTCTTGCTGAATGGAGTGACATGTATAACCGTGTTATTGTAAATGATGATAACACTGCAACTCAGATGCAGATTACAATTCATTCAATGACACCTGAAGAAAAAGCAACTTCAAAAATTACAGATGCTGAACGTCAGCAGAAGATTCTTGAGCAGGTTCGTCAGATTGTAGTAGAGGAGTGTGAGGGACAGCCATTGGTTTATAAGATTTATGGTGATCCTGTAGTTGCAGAAAGTGCACGAAGCTTTATGATTTCTGACCTGGCTGCCTTGATTCCACTTGTAATTGTTGTAGTTCTTCTTTCATTGTTCTTCAGCTTTAAGACAGTTGATGGAACTTTGCTTCCGTTGATTACAGTAGTTATGTCGGCTGCCTGGACAATGGGCTTGATGGCTTTGCTTGGAATTACCTTTACTCTGGTTTCCAGTGTTATTCCTGTTGCTCTGATTGCCGTTGGTTCTGCTTACGGTATTCACGTTCTTACACATTATTATGTTGCACTTGATGGGGTAGAAGGAGAGCTTACCCGTGAAAAATATGTTGAAGCAATTTTTGCAGGACTTAAAGAAGTAATGAAGGCTGTCCTCCTTGCCGGAATTACTACAATAGTTGGTTTTATTTCACTTGTTTCAAGTCCAATTGAACCACTTCACAGTTTTGCAATCTTTACTGCAATTGGCGTTGGAATTGCTCTCCTTCTTTCTATCACTTTTATTCCGGCTTTGCTTTTGACTAAGGATTTTAAGAAGGTTCAGGCTGGCCGTGAAAAGATGAAGCACATCACTGAAAAAGTTGAGCGCCGTCTTGAACGTGCCCGTCAGCTTGCCGGTGGAAAGGAGATGAAAGATGCAAGTGGTAATACACTTTATAACATCTATCACTTCTTCTGTGGCAGCCGTGTTCGTTTGATTATCTTCACAATTGCGATTTGTGCGTTCTCTTACCTTGGACTTCGTATGCTTAAGATTGATACTGCAATCGTAAATTACTTCCCTGAGAACTGTGAACTTCGTCAGGATATCAAATCAATCGACAAGAATTTTGCCGGTACTAACAGTTTGTATTTTACAATCGAAGGTCAGGAGAAGGGCGATCTTACAAATCCTGAAATCCTTAAGGCTGTAGATGATATGCAGGAATATCTTGCAGAAAATTATGACGGTATCGGAAAGATTGTTTCGTTTACAACTTTCATTAAGCGAATCAATCAGGTATGGCATGTACCGAGTACTGAAACTCTGGAGACTGCAGAGGCTGATTCCGGAGATGATTCAATGCTTTTGCCACAGACTGCCAACACTAATGGTTTTGATGATTTTGACAGCTTTGATGATTTCGGTGATTTTGGTGACTTTGGAGATGACTTTGCTGCTGATGATGGATTCGATGATTTTGGAGATTTCGGTGATTCAGAAGAAGCTTCTTCAAGTGCCGCCACTGCAGATACAGACTGGATTGATCCAAATATCGAATATGCTGAAAAACTTTCAAAGCCAATGACAACAGAAGAGGTTCTTGGAATGCTCAACCGCGCTTATGTAGCTGCCGGTGCAAAAAATGCAACTCCAGAAAAGATGCTTGCTGAACTTGAAAAAGAATGCAATTACAACGGAATGGCTTACTACGAGATTCCTTATGATCCTGCAAAGTATCCGGTTCCAACTCGCGAAGAACTCGCAGGTGTTGTAAATGGATATCTGACTTTGCTTTCCGGTTCCCTCGACCGCTTTGTAGATGATGAGATGAGCCCACGTGTAATGCGAGTTACCTGCCAGCTCCGCAATCACTCAACAGAAGAAACTGGAGACATCATTGCAGCAGCTAAGAACTTTGCCGCAGAGCACTTCCCAGAAGGCTATACAATCGAAGCAACTGGTGCTGGTGAAATGGAATACACAATGACAAAGATGATTGTATCAAGCCAGGTTCAGAGCTTGTTGATTTCACTTGTATCTGTATTCATCATCATAACAATTGCCTTCGGTTCAGGCTGGGCTGGTCTTGTTGGTGCTGTTCCACTTGCCCTTGCAATTCTTTTGAACTATATGGTAATGGGCTTTGCCGGAATCAATCTTGACCTTGTAACAAGTATCATTGCTTCTGTTGCAGTTGGTGTTGGTATCGACTATACAATCCACTTCCTTACAACTTACAAGGAAGAGCGTGCAAAAACAGACAACCTGGAAATTGTTACCCGCGAAACTTTCCGTAAGTCTGGTCACGGAATTGTAACAAACGCACTTGCAGTAGGACTTGGCTTCCTGGTTCTCTGCTTCAGTAAGTTCGTCGTACTCCGTTACATCGGTGTACTGGTTGCAATCGTAATGTTCACTTCAAGCTACCTTGCAATGACAATCATTCCAGGAATCCTGAACGTGTTCGAACCTAAGTTTATTAGCAAAAAATCAAAGAAATAAGGAGATATATTATGAAACATTCAAAGACACTTGCAGTATTGACTGCACTTACAATTTTCGCTGGTTCAGCTTTCGCAGATGCAAAGGGAACTGAAATTATGACAACTGTAGCAGACTTCAAAAAGCCTAGCTTCTCACGCAGCCAGGTAATCATGAGCCTGCAGGACAAGAGCGGTGCTAAAGAAGATCGCCAGATCATCGAGTACGGAAAAGAAGCAGATGGAAAAACTTACGTTGTAATGGACTTCAAGGGACCTGCTAACGTAAAAGATACCCGCTTCCTTCAGATTACAAACGACAATGGTCCAGATGACAAGTTTATTTATCTTCCATCTTTGAAATCAGTTCGCCGTGTAAACTCAAGCGAAGGTTCAAAATCCTTCATGGGTTCAGACGCAACTTACGATGATCTTTCAACCCGTGATGTTTCAGAAGATGATCACCAGTATCTTCGCGAAGAATCAATTACAGTAGAGAGCGGCGTTGCTTATGACTGCTATGTAATCAAAGAAGTTCCTCTCGACAAAAAGGGAACTCAGTACAACTACCGCATGGTTTGGGTAGACAAAGCAACAATGTATCCAATCCACACAGAGATGTACGACAAGAACGACAAGCTTGTAAAGGTTCTCGAAGTTTTGAATATCCAGAAAATCGACGGCTACGATATGCCAATGGAAAATAAACTTAAGAATGTTCAGACTGGTCACAGCACAACTCTTAAGATTCTTAAGGTAGAAGTAGACAAGCCACTCCCAGACAGAGTGTTCACACAGAACTTCTTGACTACAGGTAAATAATAATCGTCATTCCGAACTTGTTTCGGAATCAATAACGAAGATGCTGAACCTTCGCAGCATAGCTGCTCGGAGACTCGCTAAAAACAGTCCACTGGACTGTTTTTGCCCTGCTTTTGCAGTGCCGCTCCCTAAGTTCAGCATGACATATGTTCGAGGTAATTATGAAACTTAGTAAATATATTCTTTTTACATCAGCACTCTTAGTTGGAGCTGCTGCCTATGCCGATGACTTCGACGATTTCGGTTCTTTTGGAGATGACACTTCTTCTGGTGCAGCATCTGCACTTGAAGTAAACGGCAGCGTAGATTCAGAAATCCGCGCTTATGTAGATGTTGATGAAACTGATGCAGACAAAGTTGAAATGGACGCAACTACTTCAGCTGCTCTCGACTTAAAATATAGCGGAACAAAATCTGATGTTGAGCTCAGCCTTAAAATTGATGAAGATACAATCAAAAATAATCCGGTTGATGTAATTGATGAAGCTGTACTTCGCGGCTATTTTGGTAACCTCACTCTCGAGGCTGGTAAAATGAAAGTTGTATGGGGCAAGGGAGACAAACTCCACGTTCTCGACAATTTCAATGCAGACGATTATTCAGATTTCATCATTCCAGATTATCTGGACCGCCGTATAAGCACTCCAATGATTCGCGCTGTATATAGTCTTCCGTTTGCTAACATGAATATTGAAGGCGTTTATACACCGCTTTTGCCAGTTGACCGTTTTGCAACAGATGGTCGCTGGACTCCTGCGCAGGTTGCAGCACTAACAGAGTCTGTTACAGGACTTGCTAAACAGAATGTTGCATCTGCTTTTACACGATATACAACTGCAACTGCAACTGCAGGAACCTTAAATGCTCTTGCTGCAGATGCACAGGCTGCACAGAAGGGGTATCAAACAGCATACCAGGAAATTTTTCAGACTGCACTTTCTTCAGGAAAAATAACTGCTGCTACTCCTTATGCAAAACTCGCTGTTGAGCAACAGTATGGAACAGGTGCATGGGATAGTATTTCAGAGGCTCAGAAGAATGCAGCTATTCAGGCTGTACTTCAGAGTGCAAGTGGATCTGCAATTGAAGAAGCTGTAAAAGCTCAGTTGACTAAGGATAAAATAGAAAGTCTTCTCAGATCTAACGGATATGGTTACTATCTTGATAATTTGACTCTTGCAACTTCTAAGTATGCTGCGGCGTGTGAACAGACTGGATTTACTGCTGAAACTATAAAGACTGAACTTACTGCTGCTGGAACTGCTTATATGTATGCTCTCACAAATGCAAATAACTTGTCTGCTAATCCTGATGTAATCTACCCAGACCTCTGGACTCTTAAATACAGTCAGTTTGGTACCCGCGCTACCTGGACACTTGGTCAGGTTGATATGGGCTTGAGTTATTACTACGGCTGGTACAAGCAGCCATCTTTCAATGCAAGCAAATTGAACAACTTCCTTGAAACTTATCTTGCAAATGGCGAAGTTTCTGAATCAGACAAGTTCCTTGCATACGACAGAAAACAGACCTTTGGACTTGAGATGTCTTCAATAATCTGGCACTTCAATGTTCGCGGTGAGTTCGCTTATAACTTGACTGATGATACTGATGGAACAGATCCTTGGGTACACAACAATTCTATCGCTTGGCTTGGTGGATTTGATATTGATCTTCCATTCTGGAATGCTAACCTGAATGTTCAGGAAACAGGTAGCTTTGTTTTGCATGGTGATGAGTGCGACAAAAATACAATGGATGTAGACTATAATAAAACTGGTTATACAAACAATAAAATTGTTGCTAACGTAACTACATCATTCTTGAATGACAAGGTTGCTCCAGAAGTAACTGTAATGTATGGAATTGAACGCGGCGACCTGGTTGTTATGCCTAAACTTGCATTCAAACCTGATCAGAACCTTACACTTACAGCAAGCGGAATGTACATTCATTGCGCAGATGAAGACAGCGAGTTCTATGCATGGCGCAAGAACAGCTTCGTAAGCATTGGTGCAAGCTATCAGTTCTAAAAATTGATGCTGAAACAAGTTCAGCATGACAGTAAAACCTCTTCCCCAATAGTATAAATACGGTTAAAATGGAGAAGAGGTTTTTGAATTGAATAACGAAAGAATTAAAGAAATCCTTCTGGATATTGCTCCTAGTGAGATTGATTTTACCGTAATCCAGACAGGTAAAGAAAGCAAACGTGTAAACGGGTTTTATCAGCCGGACACACATGAAATCTATCTGCATAATTTGAATTTCAAATCTGATAATATGCTGGTTTATACAGCAGTTCATGAGTACACACATCATCTTTGTACAATCGAAAAGCAGGAAAATGACCCAAGTTACGGTAAGGCCTGTAAGGTTCACACTCAGGAGTTCTGGGCAAAATTCGGCGAGCTTTTGAAAATTGCTGAAGAAAAAGGCTATTACTCAATCGGTTGGGAAAACAACGAAGAACTTAAGACTCTTACTCAGGATATTAAAGAAAATTATCTTGCTAAAAACGGTCAGCTCATGCAGGAGTTTGGTAAAAAACTTGCTCGTGCTTTTGACCTTTGTAAAGAAGCTGATATCCGTTACGAAGATTATATCGACCGCGTTCTCTGCATTCCACGCAACGCCGCAAAAGATATCCGCAAGGTTGGTGCAGTAGAAGTAAATCCAGCAATTGGCTTTGAAAATATGAAAGTTGTTGCCAGCGTAAAAAAGAAGAATGACCGCGCTCAGGTAGAACAGGAATTCCTTGCTGGTGGAAAGAGCCCTTCAACTGTACGCGAAATGATGAAACAGAAGTCTGCACAGGCATCTGGTTCGGATCCTAAAACAAAACTTGAACGCGAAAAGTCTCGCCTCGAAAAAACAATTGCTCAGCTAACTCAGCGTCTTGAATACGTGGAGGAAAGTCTTGCAAATATGTAAATCAAAAAAGGCAGTGCTTGCATCAGTTATTTTGATGTGGACCGGCCTTTCATTTTCTATTTTTGCACAATCTCTTGATATGCCCGAGATGCCGGAAATGCCGTCTATGCCAACTATTGGCGGCGGCTTTTATACTCCGAGTTTTCCAACAAGGGTAAAGAACAATACTCAAAATCAAAATACAACAGAGAATGGAAAAGAAAAAAATGAAACTGTGCTTACAGAATCAATTACTCCTGAAAGTGTCCTTACTTCAAATCTGACAAAAGGAAATATTCTGACAGCATACGATATTTCTTCGCTTTATGATTCTGGACTTTTCAGCAATCTTTCTTCTCTTGATACAACTTCAACAATGTCAAACTATAATACAACCTCTTCTACAAATGTTCTTTTGCAGCAGGTTTTGAATGGTTTGAATGATTTGAAAAAGCAGCAGCAGAATGCAAGTGCTAAAGAAAAAAATGAGCTGAATGCAACTAAAACTGATTCAGAGAATTTTAAAAAACGTGAGCCTTCAATCCTGCGTTTCAAAATCAACGGTTATAATATAGCTGATTCTCTTACAAAAGTTTTCTTTAGTGATACAGAACCTGATGGAAGTTTTTTGCTTACCGGCGACAGAAGATATTTTGTAAATCAGCAGGCTCGCACAGAAACTTTTTATATGCTTTTTAAGACGATAGGTTCAAACGGATCTACTTTGACTTACCGTGTACAACCTACTCTTGTGCAGGATCATAAAAATGAAAACTCCTATGTTTATAAGCTGGCTGGAGTAAAAAATCTGACAGCAGAAAAAACTGGAAATCTTGTTGTAATTCACTATTCGGGAGATTCTGTAAATGCAGATCTTCTTCTGGATATAGACAGCAATTAAGGGTAAATGAAATTATGGTAGATATGATTAAAGGTCTCGCAGAGTGTGGAATCCCGGAAGCACATTGCGCAGAACTAGCAGAAAAAATGGAAGCTTATATCAAAGAGATTATTCTTTTTAATTCTGCATATAACCTGACAAATACAAGCGATAGAAATGAACTTGTTGTAAGACACATTTTTGATTCACTTGCAGCTTTTTCTGAAATTACAAAGCTGTGTGAAAATTTAGCTAACGAACGTTCGGATGTTAGTCAAAAGGTTGTGGTGGCAGATATCGGTAGCGGCGGCGGACTTCCAGGCATTCCACTTGCGGCTGCATTTTTTGTGTGCGCTCAGGATAATAAAGAGCTTGCTGATGTCCGCTTTGAACTCGTTGAGCGAATGGAAAAACGATGTTCCTTTCTCGAAAATTGCACCGCAATACTTGGCTTAAAAAATATAACTGTAGTAAACAGCGAGGCAGAACGGGTTCCGGAAAAAGCTTATGATCTCATAACTTTCCGCGCCTTCCGTCCGCTCGATAAAAAAATGACAAAAACTCTGCTGAGAATTGTTAAAGATAAAGGATACCTTTGTGCTTACAAAGCAAAGCAGGAAAATATAAAAGAAGAGATGACTGCAATTTCATCGTTAGTTCCAACTTATGATGTTCAGCCTCTCAAAGTTCCAGGTCTCGAAGATTCGGAACGAAATCTTGTTATTATAAGGAAGTAAAATATGGAATTTAAATTATCAAAGAAAGATAAAAATAGAACTCCTGCTCAGGTAGTTGTACAGGATGTAGTAAAAATTAAAAAAGGTGAGCGTGTTTTAATTGTTGCAAATCCTGCAACCTCAGAAATTGCACAGGATTTGTATTCTGCCAGCTGTGATACAGGTGCACAGACAACTCTTATATTCCAGCAGGATAAAACAAGTTTTGATAACGCAAACCCGGAAGTAATTGCAGCCTTCAAAACTGAACCGGATGTTTATTTTTCAATCTCGAATATTAAACTTGGTAAAGATGCAGCTGCAACTGCAAATCCATATAAAACAGATGATGGACAGGAATTTACTCATATCGCTGATTATCTGATGGAAGGAAAAAAGACACTGCGTGGTGTATGGACTCCTGGAATCACAGTAGACATGATGAACCGCACTGCCGCAATTGATTATAAAGAACTTCAGGCTCGTTGTGCAAAACTCGGTGAATATTTTAAGGGTGCTGTAAGCGTTCGTGTAACAGCTCCTGCTGGAACAAATCTTTTGATTCCGATTAATGGCCGCGCACTCATGAATGACGACGGAGATTTTTCAAAGCCTGGAAGCGGCGGAAATATTCCTGCCGGTGAAGTGTTTATCAGTCCTGTAGTTGGTGGCAGTGAACTTAAATCTGCAGACGGAAAAATTCTGGAACAGCAGAGCGATGGTTGTGAAGGTGTAATTGTTTATGACGGTTCAATGACCTTCTCTGATGGAGACTCAATCATTGAAACTCCAATTACCTGTAAAGTTGAAAAAGGTTATGTAAAAGATATTACTGGTGGTGCCGAAGCCCGCAGACTTCTTAAGACAATTACAGAAGCAGAACTCAGACCCTTTGTCCTCGAAAAGGAAGGTAAACTTCCTCAGGGACAGGCTGCAATTTATAAAAAGAATGCGCGCAATATCGGTGAACTTGGAATTGGTTTGAATCCAGCTGCAACAATTACAGGAAATATGCTCGAAGATGAAAAAGCCTTCCACACCTGTCATTTTGCAATTGGTGAAAATTACGATAACGATGCTCCAGCTCTGATTCATCTTGATGGAGTGGTTCGGGAACCAACAATTGTGCTGACTTACGGAGATGGTACTACTAAAACAATTTTACAGGATGGTGCCTTAGTATGAGTAAGAAAAAAGAACGTAGAATAAAGCGCTTGCAGAAGCTTCCTATCTGGCCTGCAGTGCTTGAAATGATTATAACTGAGCTTGTGATTTTTGTACTTACAATATTCATCTGCGTTCTTTCAATCTTTGGTATTATTAATACGCTTGTACTCAATATGGCCAAAGATTGTAATACTGTAATTGAATCTGTAAATGAAAACTGGAATAAAGAAAGTCGCGAGCAGATAAAAAGCAGGCTCTCGGCCTATGAAGATTCTTTCAGTAATATAAACGAAATTATTATTGATGATAAAAATAATTTCCTTTCATATTTTCCGTCTCTGGAATTTGATTTTGATGAAGAAGCTAAACGTCAGTTTGAAGCAATCGGAATGATTCATTTTGTTGATAGTGCTAGTAAAGATTTAGATTCCGATGCTTTTGGCCATCAGCTTGGAATGGAGCTAAGAGGAATTCTTTTTAATCCAAGAAACATGTATCGTTCTCTTGATGTTAAACGCTTGTTGAACGACAGAAAGTATATTGAATGGTCTAATAAAGAAAGCCTGCAGCTTCATACAATTTCGATTTACAGAACTGATATACCAGGAATAAATCTTTGTTTTAGAAATGTTTATAGAATCAACACTTTCCAGATGAATCTGCTTTTGACTGTGATGATTTTTCTGGTTGTTGTTTTTATTTTCTCCGGTGTTTATGAAATTTCAAAAGTGGTTAACCTTGTTCATGAACGTAAGCGTGTAAATAAACTTGTTACTACCGATACAGTAACAGGTGGATATAACAAGGAATACTTCATTCAGAAGGCGAATAAAGAAATAGCACGTTCAAAGCATGGTTATGCTGTAGTTCAGCTCCGTCTTGAAAAATACCGCAATTATTGTACGGCTTACGGAATCAAGCAGGGAGAAAATCTTCTTGAAGAATTGAATTGTAATATGGTGCAAATGCTTGGCAAAAAAGAGCTGGTAGCACATGTTGAAAAATCTGATTTTGCACTTCTTTTGAATTATCAGAATGAAGATACATTGAATATTCGTGTAAAAAACATAATGAATATATTGCGTGAGCGTCAGGGTGGTCAGCATCTTACTTTCTCAGCAGGTATTTGTCCTGTTCGAACAAAATCAGAAGATGTTTCTCTGATTCTTACCTGTGCAGGAATTGCAATTCCTAAAACCTTAAAAATGCAGGATGAAATTGTCTGGTTTGATGATTCAATGAAAGAAGAGCAGGTTTGGGAACGTCGCATAGAAGATGATATGGAAAAGGCTCTGGAAAATCATGAGTTCCAGGTTTATCTTCAGCCAAAGTATTCTACAAAGGGTGAAAAACTTTCTGCGGCTGAAGCTCTTGTTCGCTGGATTCATCCGGTGCTTGGTTTTATTTCTCCTGGAAAGTTTATTCCGCTTTTTGAAAAAAATGGATTTATTTTGCAGCTTGATGATTATATGCTCGAAAGTGTTGCTCATTTACAGGCAGCCTGGGCAGAGCAGGGAAAAGAACTTGTTCCAATTTCAGTAAACGTTTCTCGTGCTCATTTTGCAGAGGATAATCTTGCCGAACATATTTGTGGAATTGTTGATAAGTTTAAGGTTCCACATAAATATATAGAACTTGAATTGACAGAGAGTGCCTTCTTTGATGATAAAGCTGTTTTGCTAACTACCGTTCGTAAGTTAAAAGATTTTGGATTTAAAGTTTCAATGGACGATTTTGGTGCAGGTTATTCTTCACTCAATTCTCTAAAGGAGCTTCCTTTGGATATCATTAAGCTTGATGCAGAATTCTTCCGCAGTGTAGATGACATAAAACGTTCAAATCTGATTGTAGGTGAAACAATTTCACTTGCAAAAAAACTTGGAATGGAAATTGTAGCAGAAGGAATTGAAACCCGCGAGCAGGTTGATTTTCTAGCAAAGCAGAATTGCGATTTGATTCAGGGATTCTATTTTTCGAAGCCGCTTCCGGTTGCAGAGTTTGAACAAAAAGCATGGAGTTAATTATGAAAAATAAAAATATAAAATCTATTGTTATTTTTGCAGTTTTAGTTCTGGTAAACTTTACTGCCTGCGCTAAATCAAAAAATACAGCTACAGAAAAGCCTGCTGAGACTAAGACACAACCAGTTATAAATCCTGAAATAGAAAAGCTCAATAGAGTTCTTCTTTCCATGAGCCCTCGTTGCAAGGATGCAATTCCAAACGGCGATCCAGAAGAATTTCTTGCAGACTTAAAAGCTGTTCTTGCTACCCGCAGTAAATTTTCTTCTGAAGATTTGAGTCCTTTTTATCTGATTGATAAAACTCACAAGGTAAGCGCAGACTATGAACCAAAAGGCCTTATTCATCTTGAAAAGAATAATCTGTTTGCAATCAATAAAAACAATCTGAGCCTTCGCCCGGAAGCCTTTGATGCATTAAAAGTTCTGGCAGCAGCCGCTAAAGCAGATGGCGTAACTCTGACTGTTAGCTCAACTTACCGTTCGTATGAATATCAGAAAAATCTTTTTGATTATTGGGTAAGTGTAGACGGACTTGAAGAGGCTGAACGCGAAAGTGCACGTCCTGGAACAAGCCAGCATCAGCTTGGAATGGCTCTCGACTTTGCTCCAGTAGACGATGCTTTTGACCAGACTCCTGGAGGAAAATGGGTTTATGCAAATGCTGCAAAATACGGCTGGTCATTAAGCTTTCCAAAAGGTTATGAAGATGTAACCGGATATCGTTGGGAATGCTGGCACTTCCGCTACATTGGTGTAGAGGCATGCCAGTTTCAGAAAAAATGGTTTTCTGATGTTCAGCAGTTTATGATAGAGTTTATTGATGCCTGGGAGAAGGCAGAGTAAATAAAAAAAGAACCCTGTCATTGGTGTCATGCTGAACTTGTTTCAGCATCTACTGACAACAGGATTCTTTTTCGTTTATTGTCCGATTTTTGAGATTCGGCCCATAATCTCTTCGGTATCTCGCTGGAGATTTTTAGCTGCATCTTCTACAGCATGGGTTCCATCTCGCATCTGAGAGATACATGAAAGCAGCAGAGAGTTTCCTTCATTCTGCTCCGACATAGAATTCTTTACCTGAAGTTCCTGATTCTTTACCTGGCCGGCAAGAGAAACTACAGAATCAAATTCTGTCTGAACTGTTCCTGCCTTAGTGTAAGCATTATCAACCATCTGTTTGATAGACTTAAGAACTTCACCAATCTGTTTAGCCTGGCGACCAGAGTCTTCTGCAAGCTTTCTGATTTCATCTGCAACGACACTGAATCCGGCACCGAATTCACCGGCATGAGCGGCCTCGATTGCGGCGTTCATAGCAAGTAAGTTTGTCTGGCTGGAAATCTGTCCGATTACCTTACTCATTTCAACCAGCTGTTTAGATTCTTTTTCGATATCACCAACAAGGGCTGTAACCTCCTGAAGGTTTGTTCGACCAATGCTTGTTGCATCCTCAAGTTCTTTTACAATTACAAAGTTATTATCAATAATCTTGTTAATTGAAGAAATGTTCTGGAGCATTTCCTCAATAGATGAAGAAGAATCGGCAACATTCTGAATCATTCTGTTTGTTACATGAGTAAGTGAAGTTACATTTCCACGTGTCTCTTCAAGCATGGCAACACTTTCCAATGTAATTTCGCGAGCTCGTTTTGTAAGCTCTTCAGTATGGCTTTCTTCAGCTTTCTTCAATACATAGTGGTGGCAGTTCTGAGGTTTGTTTTTGCCATTGAAGATTGCCATAGCCATCTGTTCACATGATTTATACCCGCAGGCACCACAGTCGTACAGATCCTGCTTGCCGTGTTTACCCATTTGTAAAAGAATCTCATTAAGCTCTTCTGTGTTTGGCTTTTTAATGAGAGTTCTGTATACACTGCTTCGATCCAGATATGTACGGTCATATATTCCTGGCTGCCAGTTTGCATCAATTGTGGCATTAAGCTTTTTAAGAGCCTTTTTGCGTTTGAAGTCGCTGAGTGTGTTCCATTTTTCGCAACGCTCCTTTGATCGGCTTTCAACGTAACTCTCAAGTTCATCAAGTGGCATTCCCTGATTACTTGTACCAGCACCACAGTTACAACCTTTCTCACAATTCAAGCAGTCTATGAGCTTATAATATGGCTGCTGTCCAGACTGAAGAGATTCATCGAGCTTTTTGAGATATTCAAAAATCTGTGAATGACCTTCAATTTTACGTGTAATAGCAGAGATTCCAGGAACAAAGCGTTCTGCGGTACGCAAAAGTCCACCTGGGATAGAATACAATGTACCTCTTTCTGCCATCGGATTGTCATATTCTGTTTTAGGATATTTTGAAAGATTGATATGATTTTCAGCGAAATAAGCATCAAGAGATTTCATTGTAACATTAAAATCTCCGCGGTCTGTTTCGTCGAATTCACGGCGTTTTGCAAAACATGGAGAAATTACAGCAATCAGATGCTTTGCATATTCAGGATGATAATGACGGATGTACTGAACAGTATGAGCCATTGGACTATCACCCTTTGCAAGATACTGAATAAGATTTGGACGATAGGTTTCAATATAAGAAACCAGGGCAGGACAAGGCTGAGAAATCATCAGTTTAGGATTTTCTTTAGTAAGTTGTTCAACATACGATTTTGTGGTTAATTCAGCACCAAAAGAAACATCAAATACAGCCTTTACACCAATTGATTTGAGCCATCCGTTTAATTCAAGGTCTTTTCCTTTGAAGTTTACGGCAACAGCTGGAGCAACAATGGCAACTATAGGAGTGCCTTTCTTTAATTCTGCAAAGAATTGTTTTGTGTCATCTATTCCAGTTCTTGCTCCGTGTGTGCAGGCTTCAATACATGAACCACAACCAATACATAAATCTGGATTAAGAGTAACAAAGTCTCCGGAACCGTCATTACAAAGTTTAACCGGACATACAGCAATGCAGCGATGGCAGTTGCAGCACTTATCTTTGTCAACATTAATTACAGCTCGTAAATGGAGCTCATTAGGGGTTGTCATATTTCTGTTACCTCTCCTTAGTATCGTGAATTCATATTTTAACATGGAATTTAAAATATGGAAAATTTTTTCGTATTTATTGTTTTTCCCGGAATTCTTCTATATACTTGCCCAATATGAGTAAATTTGATGTTAAATTGATTGCCCTTGATCTGGATGATACACTTTTGAATGATGACCGCCAGATTACCGACGGAACTGTTGAGGCTTTGAGAGAATGTGCACGCCGTGGTATTTATGTTGTTTTGTGTTCTGGCCGTGCAGAAGATGCCATACTACCGTTCGTTATGAGACTTGAGATTGCAGGCATGGAAGCCGGACGTTTTTTGATTGCAATAAACGGTTGTTCGATTTTTGATTTGCATAAACGCCAGCAGATTTTCTGCCGCAAGGTTGAAGCTGATATTTTGATTCGCACAAATGAAGTTGCAGAAGCCCGCGGACTGCGTAGTGAGGTTTATACTCCTGATACAATTTATTACCGTGAAGAAACAAAGTGGACTAAACTTGATGTTGATTTATGCGGACTCAAAGGTGCTGCAGTTGATAATTATGACGAGTTCCTGAAAACCGGCTTTACAAAAATGCTTGTTCCTGGTGAGCCTGCAGAACTCCTGGATTTACAGAAAGATTTGCGAGCAGAGTTTGGAGACAGGGCTGTAATCTTTACAAGCAAGCCTTACTTTCTCGAAATCCTTCCACCAAACTGCGGTAAGGGTGAAGCTGTAAGCTGGCTTGCAACTGAACTTGGCTTTGGTATGGAAAAAGTAATGGGCTTTGGCGACAGCATGAATGATGAAAGTTTGATTCGCATGGCAGGTCATGGAGTTGCTATGTGCAATGGCCTCGAAGAAATCAAAAAGATTGCAAACCACGTTACAGATTTTGATAACAATCACGACGGAGTCGGCGAGTTTATTAAGAAGTATGTGTTGTAGTGTCATCCCGAACTTGTTTCGGGATCTATTAATTAGATGCTGAAACAAGTTCAGCATGACTAATCGTTATACAGTTCTGGGCGTATTCCTAACTTATTAATTAATTCAGAATTAGATTTCTTATTTTCAATATTATTTTTCTTTATTGCCCTTATCAAAATGTTTTTCGGAGTGTGTTCCATATCAATAAATTCCAGCATCTGAACCTTGTAGCCCTGCTGTTCGAGCCATTCTCCGCGAAGGGCGTCTGTTACAAGCGAACTAAACTTTTCGCGGATAATGCCCCACTTTAATAGTGGTTCAAACTCAGCTGGAACTTGACCTGTCGCCCCATCTGTATTTCCCCGCATCTGAAGTTGTGTATTAATCTGATGCTGACAGCAAGGAACACTTAAGATTGCCCGTGCGCCACGTTCTACTGCGTATTTCAAAGCATAGTCAGTTGCAGTATCGCAGGCGTGTAAAGTGATTACAATATCCGGATTTTGTTTGCCAGAATAATCAGCGATATTTCCGGTATGGAAAATGAGATTCTTAAGATTGAGTTTTTTTGCCATATCTTTGCAGTAATTGATGACTTCTTCCTTTAAATCAAGGCCTTCAATCTCACAGGGCAGGTGTCGCACTTCAGTAAGAAAATAATGAACTGCAAAGGTAAGATAAGATTTTCCGCAGCCAAAATCAGCTATACGGATTGGATCGCCGGCAGCGGTTTTATCAGCAAACTCCGGCAAAATATCATCAATAAATTCCAGGAAACGGTTTATCTGACGGAACTTATCGTAACGGCTGGAAATAACCTTTCCTTCATCATTCATAATTCCAAGCAGCACAAGGAAGGGAACAGGGGTTCCTTCCGGTAAAAGATAATTCTTCTTTTTTGCCTGTGGTAAAACCTTAAGCGGAGTTGCAGCTTTTATAGAAGTATCAAGCTTCTTTTTAAGCTCAGTTATCTTGCCCTTTTTATTTGTAAGCAGTGTGATTTCTTCTGATTCAGTTCTTTTTACACAATTCTTAAAAGTTACACCAGCATTAGCCGCCAGAAAATCATCCAGTTCAGCCTCACTGAACTTTTTATGAAAAACCTGTGTCTTAGTAAACATTTCGGCAGCATAAGAAGCCCCGTCAGCTGTGTTCACTGCACGAATTTTTATCTTTGTATAAGGCTTTCCGAGTGTTTCTTCAATATTATTTACCGGTTTAGAAAGTGTAACACTTAAAATCATAATGCCTAACAGTATACTATTTTTTCAAAAAATGATACATTTAATTATATGGGAAAGTGTATTGTTTTTGTTAATCAGAAGGGTGGTGTAGGAAAAACCACCTCAGCTATAAATATCGGTGCTTATATCGCTCTTGCCGGTAAAAAAGTCCTTCTTATTGATTTTGACTCACAGGGAAACATGTCCAGCGGTGTAGGTGTTTCTAAAGATAAGCCTACCGTTTATGAATTGCTTGCTGAACAGGTTGAAGCAACAAAAGCTGTTAAGAAAACTCCTGTAGAAAATCTTGATGCAATCAGTGCTTCTCTTGACCTTTCGGGTGTTGCAATCGAGCTTGCAGATCAGGAAGATCGTGAATTCTATCTTAAGAATGCAATTGAACCGCTTAAGGCTATTTATGATTATATTTTGATTGACTGTCCACCTTCCCTTGGTATTCTTACTTTGAACGGACTTGCAGCTGCAGATTCAGTTCTTGTTCCAATGCAGTGTGAATACTTTGCCCTTGAAGGTATTACTCTTCTTTTGCAGACAATTCAGAAAGTACAGAAGAGTATTAATCCTGACCTTAAGATTGGCGGTATTTTCTTTACAATGTACGATTCCCGCACTCGTCTCGCACAAGACGTTGTAATGCAGGTTAAGTCATATTTTAAGGATGTAGTTTTCAATACAATTATTCCACGTAACGTACGTCTTTCAGAAGCTCCTTCTCATGGACTTCCAATCTGTAAATATGACCCTGAATGTGTGGGTGCCCGCAGCTATGCTAAACTTGCAGAAGAGGTGATTCGCCGTGGCTAAGAATGCGTTGGGAAAAGGCCTTGGTGCCCTGCTGAATGAAAATCCGGCAGCACAGGAAGAAGTTGCAGTTTCAACAGGTAGTGGACTTCATACTACTACAATCAAAAAAACAAAAATTCCAGCTGCCATTGAAATGAAAGAAGATGGCAGTATGTGGATTGATCCGGCACTTCTTAAGCCGAATCCTAAACAGCCACGTATTGAGTTTAATCAGAAACAGCTTGATGAACTTTGTGATTCAATAAAAGTAAACGGAATCCTTCAGCCAATTATTATTGAAGATGCTGGTGATGGCGAGTTTTATATCATTGCCGGTGAACGCCGTACCCGCGCTGCAAAAATGGCAGGGCTTACAAAGGTTCCTGTTCAGCTCCGTAAGTTTGATGAGCAGCAGAAACTCGAAATGGCACTTATCGAAAATATTCAGCGTGCCGACTTAAATCCTATTGAAGAAGCAACTGCATATTATAATCTTATTCAGATGGGCGACCTTAATCAGGAAGAAGTTGCAAAGCGTGTTGGTAAAGCCCGCGCTACAGTTGCAAATGCAATCCGCCTTTTGAAGCTGCCTGAAGATATTCAGCATGCTCTTGTAAGCGGCCAGATTACTTCCGGTCATGCTCGTGCACTTCTTATGGTTAAGAACGATGCAGATATGCGTGTTATGTTTGGTAAGATTTTGGGAAGCGGACTTTCAGTTCGCGAAGCAGAAGCTCTTGCTGATACATACAATGGTGGTGGTCGCGCTGCTGCTAAAAAAGAAGAAAAGAAAGCTGTAAAGAAAGACCCAGATGTTCTTGCATTTGAACAAGAACTCAGAAATATTTTTGGAACCCGCGATGTCAGCCTAAAAGGAGACATCAACAAAGGTTCAATCATCATTGGATTTGATAATAAAAAAGACTTCGATAGAATCTACGAAGTCTTGATGAGTAAAAAATAGATGCTTACCCCTTCGCAGCATAGCTGCTCGGAGACTCGCTCAAAATGCTCCACTGGAGCATTTTGCCGGCTTAAAGCCGTCGCTCCCTAAGTTCAGCATGACAGTCTAGCCGTCACCCCGAACTTGTTTCGGGGTCTTTTAATTTAACCCCAGGAACGCTTTACAGCATTCATACATCTGACTAATATCTTCCTTGCTTGTAATTTCCCAAGGTGCATGCATACTCAAAACTGCAACGCCACCGTCCAATACGTTCATTCCGTATTTTGCTGCGTGGTAGGCAATTGTTCCACCGCCGCCCTGATCAACTTTTCCAAGTTCAGCCATCTGGTAAGAAACATTTGCGTCGTACATTGCGGAACGAACCTTTGCTATGAATTCTGGGTTTGCATCGCTTGCTCCGGATTTTCCGCGGCTTCCTGTGTACTTCTGGAAGGTAACTCCGCCACCGAGCATGCTTGCATTTTCTTTGTCGTAAAGACCGGCATTCATAGGATCATAAGCAGCATTTACATCACTTGAAAGCATGTTGCTGTTTGCAAGACAGCGTCTCAAAACAAGGTCGCTGTACTGAGCATCAGTCAAAGCAATAATTTCAGCAGTCATATTTTCAAAAAGATTAGAAGCCATACCAGTTGCACCAACACTTCCGATTTCTTCTTTATCTACACAAAGACAGCAGGTTGTGCGTTTTCCGGCTCTCATTTCGAGCATAGCAGCAACAGAAGAATATGCGCATGAACGATCATCCTGTCCGTAACCAAGAATCATTGAGCGGTCAAGTCCCATATCGCGGGCCTTTCCTGCAGGTACAATTTCGAGTTCAGCAGATTCAAAATCTTTTTCCTCGATACCATACATTTCTTTTAAGAGTGCAAGCACAATCTTTTTGCTCTTTTCTTTAAGGTCCTTCTTTTCTTCTTTAGTGAGGTTTTCATCTTTTGAAGCTGGAGAAACAGAACCCATAATTACATCAAGATCTTCACCTTTAATAAAGTCGCTTGCCTTTTCTTTCATCTGTTCCTGAGCAAGGTGAGGAAGAATATCAGAAATACAGAAAACTGGTTCATCCTGATTTTCACCAATTACAACCTTTACTGTTTTTCCGTCCTTCTTTACTACAACACCGTGAATTGCAAGCGGAATAGTTGTCCACTGATATTTTTTGATTCCGCCGTAGTAGTGTGTGTTCATATAAGTAATGCAGTCTTTTTCGTAAAGAGGATTCTGCTTTGCATCGAGGCGAGGTGAGTCGATGTGTGCACACAAAATGTTCATTCCTTTTTCAATTGGTTCAAAGCCGATTTCAAAAAGTGCAATAGCCTTATCCATTTTTGTGATGTAAACCTTATCACCAGGTTTAAGATTTTTTACTTTTGAAATGTCTTTATAACCGTGTTTCTGAGCCATTTTTACAATCTGCTCAACGCATTCACGCTCAGTTTTTCCGTTATTTAAAAAATTTTTGTAATCAACTATAAGTTGTTCGTTCATAAGAGACTCCTTTATATTTGTCGATATTATTTTGCTTTTACAGAATCACGCTCGATAATCTTGCATTCAACAAAGCTCTGTTGAGTTTCAAAATCATCAGGTGAAGCAATTTGCTTAAGAATAAGCTCTGCAGATTTTCGGCCTATTTCTACAAGCGGAATTTCTACAGTTGTAAGGGCTGGCTTTAAGAATTGAGACATTGTACGGTTATCAAAACCTGCTACAGAAATGTCTTTTCCTGGTATAAGCCCTTTTTCATTAAGATAATCATACACACCGGCTGCCATCAAGTCATTGAAGCAGAAAATAGCTGTGCAATCAGATTTTGCTAAAAGTTCTTTTGCAGCTTCATAACCTGACTGTCTGTCCCAGTTTGCGTATTTTAAAAGATTACAGTCGTTAATCCCGTTTTCACTAAGAGCTTTTTTATAACCTTCAAGACGGCGCTGAGTATGAATGTTTGTTTCTGAACCCGCAATTACTGCAATTTTACTGTGGCCTTTTTTGATAAGATTTGTTGTCATATCACAAGCGGCTTTGATGTCATCAAATTCTACAGAAGAAATACCAGGCTGTTCAGTAAAGGCATAAGAAATAACAAGTGGCACCTCAAGATTTTCAGGAATGCACGAAATACATCTTGCATGGCCGGCAACGTAAATAATTCCGTCTACTTTGATAGAAACAAACTCATCTATAGCCTGCTGAACAGAATCTTCATAGCCCTTGTTGTGGTACCACTTTGTACCCCATTTTGAATAGAAACGAAGATTTTCGAGAATTGCCTTATATTTGTGTTCATCAAAATATGACATAATACCATCGATGATTCCGGTAGAACTGAATTCAGTAAGGTCATCAATGATAATACCAATTGAATTTGTTTTTGAGGCTCGAAGACCTCTTGCCATATAATTCGGGCGGTAGCCGGTTTCTTTGACTACTTCCAGAACTCGCTGCTTTGTTTTTTCAGAAACATTTGATTTTCCATTGAGAATATTTGATACAGTGGTGATTGAAACCGAACATTTTTCGGCAATTTCTTTTAAAGTAATCATTTGTTTCCATTATAGCGTTAAAACTAGACAACTGTCAAAATGTGCTGTAAAATATGGGCTATGAAAAAGATAATATCAATAGTATTCGCGCTTTTTCTGGTTTTATCAGCTTATGCGCAGTCCGCTGACGTAATCACGGACATTCTGGAGACCGAAGAGGTAACCTTCGGACAAGTTTGTTATCTGACAGCCGTTCAGATGAAGGTGGTAGATGACTCGGCTTCGTATGAGGATTCAGTTACAACCTTGTATGAAAAGGGTTATATTCCTGTTTTAGAAGATTATGATGCTCCAGTTCCTGCTGTTGATCTGGCTTATTTATATTCAAAACTTTGGACAATAAAGGGTGGACTTATGTATAGAATAACAAAAGGTTCGCCTAGATATGCTTTCAGACAATTCCAGTCAGATGGAATTATCGGTGTTGACGTAGATCCATCAAATTATATTTCTGGAGAAAAAGCACTGAGTATATATACATCATGCATTAACAAATACAGTGATTTTGATATGAAAAATGTTTCAATGGAGGCAGAATAATGAAAAAAGTAATTCTTAGCGGCATTATAGCTTGTCTCCTTGCGCCAATGTTTGCTCTTTCCTGGAATGGCGTTATTGATAATACTTCTAAATTAAGTTCAAATGATGATTTTTCTGCTTTGACTTTAGATCAGTCAAATGGTATTCACCTTTCTGTAAATGCTCCATTTAATACTTCTGGAACTATGAAGTTTGTTGCTGAAGGTTCTTTTAAATATGATCTTATCAGTAATTTTGAAGCAAAAACCAGCGACTTAAAGATGATAGCAGATCTTGATCTGTTTAAGTTTTCTGGAAAATGGAATGCTGGAAAAGGAATTGTTACCCTTGATTTAGGACGCTTTTTGATTTCTGATATTTCTGGTTATACATTTACTCAGAAAAGCGATGGTTTGAGCCTTTCTTATGATGCACTTAAATTCAAAATTGGTGCTTATGCCGGTTATACAGGTTTGCAGAACAGACTTAATGTTACAATGCTTAACAATCCGCAGGAGAATGCAAATTTCTATGCACTTACTGCCGGTTATGTTCCTGTAATGGTAAACCTTACTTATAAGACACTCTTTGAAACACATACAATCGGTATTCAGGGAGAAGCCTTTATTCCTGTTGCAAATATTGAAGATAAAACAAAGTATGCTTATGGTACTCTTATGATGAACGGTCCTCTTGGAGTTGTTGGTGCCTATACTTTGAAAGGAACTGTTGGTCTTTCAGATTTTAAGAATCTGATGATTGATGGTGGCCTTGATTTGAACTTCTATCTTGCAAATACAGCAATTATGATTCTTGGTGGTGAATTTGTTTCTTATGAATCAGGTTTGTTGCATCATTTTACTTCAATTACAAGCCGTACAATAACAACTGATCCTGTATTTGCTGGTGGTGTTCTTCCTAAGATTTCGTTTATCTATGCTAAAAACTCAGTATTAGCTTCTGTTACTGGTAAAGGTGTACTTCAAATGGGTGATGAAACAAAGTTCCATGGTGTTGATGCCAGTGCAAACTTAATTTGCAATGTATTTAGTGATTTGCAGATTGGACTTGATTTAGGAGCTTTTGTTGCTATCGATAGTGATGTAAAAGAATTGATTAAATTGAATAAGAGTAATGTTTATTACGCTACATTAAAGGCATCTTTGGCATTCTAGTTTATATGGAGGATGAATATGAGAAGATTTAAAGGACTTTTAGTTGCAGCAGTTTTGACAGTTTTTAGTGCAAGTTTGTTTGCTGCTGATGCAACAGTTACATTTGTTAGCGGTAAGGTAGAAGTTCAGCGCAACGGAAAATGGGTTGCCCTCCAGAAAGGTGATACAGTTGCAAAATCAGAAACCATAAGTACAGGTTTCCAGTCTGAGGCAAAAATCAAGATGATGGATTCTGTAATGTACCTTGGTCCTGTTACAAGAATTACTCTGGAAGAGCTTTCTTCTACAGGTAAACAGGATAATGTAAACGTTTATCTTAAAACCGGTTCTGCCCGTTCTCAGGTAAAACACGTTGATAATAAGCGTGTAAACTATCAGGTACATACAGCGGTAGCCGTTGCGTCTTGTCGTGGTACAGACTGGATTATTGATGATTCAAATAACATCATTTGTTTTGAAGGTATTGTTGCCGTTGCTGCTTATGTTCCTCCAGAGAATTATCTTGAAAATAAAAATACATCAGAAAAAAAGGAAGAGGGTGAAGAAGAGTCTACAGAGGGAGAACCTGCTGCAGAAGAATCAGAAACTACTGAGACAACTCCTGCTGTAGTAGCTGAAACAAAAGCAGAGCCAGAGGCAGAAACTACAGCTCCTGTAGTAGAGACTGAACCAGCTGTTCTTGTTACAGAAACTCCAACAACAAATGACGGAATTCTTGTAAAGGCTAATCAGTCTGTAACAGTTTCTGTTATCAGCGAAGTTTCTGTGCCTGTAAATACTGTTGTTACAGCAGTTAGTAATGTTACTTCTGCAGTAAAAACTGCATCTGAAAAAGAGGCTGTTACAACGGTTGAAACAAATGAGGCACCACCTGCTGTTTCTGCAGAGGAGGCAAAACCTCAGCCAACTACTGGAACTCTTATTGTAAATATTAAACTTGCTGAGTAATGTGACTAGATAATTGAGCGTAATTACAGTAAAAAATCTAAACTTTAAATATCCGCAGAATAATAAGGCGGCCCTTTCCGATGTTTCGTTTTGCATCGAAAAGGGCTCTTATGTTGCTATTGTCGGTTACAACGGTTGTGGCAAAAGTACTCTGGCACGGATTATCTGTGGGCTTGAACAGCCTGATTCAGGCACTGTCGAAATTCAGCCAAATAATAGAATTGGAATTATTTTTCAGTCTCCTAAAGACCAGCTGGTAAGCAGTATTATTTCCCGAGATGTCGGCTTTGGTCCTCAAAATCTTGGGCTTCCAGCTGGAGAGGTAGAACTTCGCGTAATTGAATCCTTAAATATAGTTGATATGCTCGACAGGGCTGGTTCTTCAACTTCTGCAATTTCTCTTGGACAAACTCAAAAGGTTGCCTTAAGTGGTGTAATTGCTTTGCGTCCGGAAGTATTGATTCTTGATGAAGCTGTTTCTATGCTTGATCCAGATTCCAGAGCTGAGATTCTTGAATTTATTCGATACTGGCACAAATGTGGCAATACAATTATTCAGATTACACACGATTTGGAAACACTTGCTGATGCAGATACTGTTCTTGGAATTGAAGATGGTAAGGTGTTCTTTTATGGAACGCAAAGAGCTTTTCTTGAGAATACTGACAATGTAAAACGTATCTGTGGAGAAGATTTGCCAAAATGTTCCCGCGAGTCTTTTGCGGGTAGAGAAGTTGCGTTATGTCTTCGTAATGTAAACTACGTTCATAATAAAGTCGAGAGACGAGGAATCTTTGATATAAATCTTGATTTTTATAAAGGAACTCTAACTGCACTTACGGGCTCTTCCGGGGCTGGTAAATCTACTTTGCTTGAAGTATGTGCGGGGCTTCAAAAGCCGGAAAGTGGTAAGTTGTATGCAAAACCATGGCCTGTACTTGCTCAACAGAATGCACAAGCAGCTTTGTTTGAACCTTTTGCCGCAGATGATGTTGCCTTTGGGGCACGAAACAGAGGTCTAACAGGAAAGGCTCTTGTTGAAAGAGTGAAGCACTGTATGGATGAAGCGGCTTTGCCTTTTGATGATTTTGGTGAGAGACGCACCTTTGAACTTTCTGGTGGTGAACAGCGCAGACTTGCAATAGCAGGAATTCTTGCTTTGGATGCTGATGTTATTATGTTTGATGAACCTACTGCAGGTTTGGATAGTCCTTCTCGAAAAGAAGTAATGAATCTGCTTAGAAGATTGGCTGATGAAGGAAAGACTGTAATTTTTAGTACCCACAAACGAGATGAAGCAGATTTTGCAGATCGCGAAGTTGCAATAAAAGACGGCCGTGTCGTTGAAGATTCTTTGAATCCTTCTACATTGCTGGAAAAGGCAGAAGAAGATACAGTTATGGAATCTTCTCCATCTGCAGGTTTAATCGCAGGTTTAAAAAATCTTTCGCTTGGATTGTCGCGTTCGCGCCATTCAAAAAAATCCCCTGTAGAAAAACTTTCGCCCGCGCTCAGAATCCTTTTGTTTTTTGCTCTGTTTAGTTTTTCACTGGCAGTGCGACCGCTCTGGCTTTGTGCACTTGCTATTGTCGTTGCCGCTTTTTATTGCAAAATATCTGGCTTTTCACTTCGCCGTCTCTTATCAGCCTGGTTGAAGATTCTGCCATTCCTTATATTTTTCGGTGTTTTCCAAATGATATTCCGTAAGGCTCTTCCAGATGAAGTTCATTTTATTAACTGGAGATGGTTTACCGTAACAACATCAAAATTATTATTCTGTCTTGCAACTATTTTACGAACCGATGCGGCTCTTGCCTGTATTTCCGGCTTCTTTGTTTCAACTCCTGAATATGATCTTATGGATGGTTTGAATATTCTTTTGACTCCGCTCCGCCTTTGTCACGTCCCGGTACGTTACTTCATCTTAATAATTGAAGTTATCTTCAGATTCATTCCCCTGCTTGTTGATGAAGCGGTATCGATCTTAAAAACGCAGGCAATCCGTGGCGGTCTTGGAACAGTCAAAGGAAAGCTTGCTAAAATCCGCGCTGTGATTCCATTAATCATTCCGCTGATTATTCAGTCAATCAAACGTTCCGAGGCATTAGCTGATGCAATTACAATGAGGTGCTTTAAATGACAAAACAGATAAACGGTCTCAAAAATGATTTTAAGCTGTGTCCTATGTGTGGCAGTAAAAAAATTGAAAATCACGGAAACCGTAAGTGGATTTGTCCGGACTGTGGTTTTGATCTTTACTGCAATGTAGCTTCGGCTGTTGGTGTTGTAATCCGAGACCGCTACAACAATGTGCTTTTTGAAGTACGTGCAAAAAATCCAAGAAAAGGTTTTATTGCACTTCCAGGCGGTTTTGTTGATTTTGGTGAGAGTGCCGAGCAGGCTGTAATCCGTGAATGCCGCGAAGAAATTGGTGCAGAAGTAAGTGAAGTAAAATACCTTTGCAGTGCTCCAAATATCTATGAATATAAAAACATCGAATATAAAACCTGTGACATCTTTTTTACAACAGAACTTCCGCCGCAGTTCGAAACGATTGATGATTTTATAAAAAGTCTCAAGGCAGAAGAGAGTGAAGTAGAAGGCTTTGTATCATATAAAGTTGAAACTTTTGAAGATATCGAAAAAATCCCGCTTGCTTTTGAAAGCTCAAAATATACACTTAAACAACTGGTAGGTAAAAAATGCAATTAAAATTTATTTTTTTCGCAATAGTTCCCGGATTATTAATGCTCGCAATTTCTGTCATAATGCCCTTCTGGAAAAATAAATTGATGACAAAAACCGGCGAAATAATTGTTCCTCTCGCAAAAAGAAAATCAAAGCTTCAGATGATAGCTATTCCTACAGCTTACGTTCTTCTGATTCTTTCAATCATGTTTGATTTTGGAAAACTCAGTTTTGTTATTCCATACTGTGCAGTTCTCGGCCTCTTTATCACAATCAAAGAAAGTACCCTTCTCCCAGTAAACGGCGTCTACGAAAACCTGATAATCAGCGGCACCGACATCATAAAAATGCAGGAAGTCACAGGAGTTCAAAATCTAGAAGAAAACATTCACCAGAACTCCCTACAGATCACCACCACCCACGGTCCCCGAACTCTAATTTTCGATAATTCAAACGAAGTTAATGAAGTAGTATCTGCGTTAAAAGAAAAACTGGGTGTTTAATATATAGACACTATTTTGATAAGATGTCTTTTGAAAAAATGCAAATGTACTTTGCACGTAAGGACATCAGAGAAAAAAGACCTTCGACAACATCATCCCCGTTGGCGAAGGTCTTTTTTCTCTGATGTTATATATTGCGTCTGTTTCGCATTTTTTCAATTTGCCATATTGACAAACCTATCTTTCTTCTATATATTAAACATACATTTTTTTCGGTGTGGTACCCAAGCGGTAAGGGACTGGTCTGCAAAACCATCATTGGTAGGTTCGACTCCTATCCACACCTCCTAAAAGAACTTCCTCGTGAAGTTCTTTTTTTTTGCCTCTCTCATTGAAAGAAAAATCAAAATATAATAAAATATTATATGTCAGCCCGACAACGTGTTTTGTTTGAGCTGATTCTCTGGAGAGTTCCTGCATTCCCGCAGGACGCCGAAGGGTTAGGAAAACAGTGTGCATATTTCTGCAACAGGTTTCTGATATCTCAGGCACCAAGGACGGAGTCAATTAAAGACGTTCTGTTTACTCTTTGGAGAGCAGGTTTTGCAAATTGCAAATCTGCTCTTAATTTTTTTTAAAGGATAAACAAAATCATGTTTGAACAAATCCTTAACACTATTGATGACATTGTATGGGGAATCCCTACAATTGCACTCATTTTGGTTACCGGTATCGTAATGACAATTGCGACACGTGGTATTCAGTTTACTAAGCTTGGCCGTGCTTTTAAGAGCATCTTCAAGGAAAATGAAGGTAAGGGTGAGCTTTCTGGCTTCTCTGCACTTTGTACTGCACTTTCTGCAACAATTGGTACTGGTAACATCGTAGGTGTTGCTACTGCTATTCTTGCCGGTGGTCCTGGTGCTCTTTTCTGGATGTGGATTGCTGCTCTTCTTGGTACTGCAACTAAGTATGCTGAATGTATGCTTTCTATTAAGTATCGTGAAGTTAAGGAAGATGGTCACGTTCTTGGAGGTCCATTCTATGTAATTGAAAAAGGTATGGGTAAGAACTGGAAATGGCTTGCAATTCTCTTTGCTATTTTCGGAACTCTCGTAGGTCTTTTTGGAATTGGTACTTTCACACAGGTAAACGGTATATGTGGTGCTATTCAGAATGCTTTTGATGCTGATAAAGCTCACATTGCATTTACTATAGGTGAAAACTCATATACATGGGCAACTGTAATCGGTGGTGCAATCATCACAATTGCTACTGCTTTGGTTTTGATTGGTGGTCTTAAGCGCATTTCTAAGGTTGCTGAAAAAGTTGTTCCTGTAATGGCTGTAATTTATGTATTCCTTGGTGTTTCTGTAATCATCATGAACGCTACAAAAGTTCCTGCTGCTTTTGCTTTGATCTTCAAGGGTGCTTTTGGTGTGGATACTGGTGTTAAGGCAATTGCTGGTGCTGCTGCCGGAACAATCATCCGCATGGCTATGCAGAAAGGTATTGCACGTGGTATCTTCTCTAACGAAGCAGGTCTTGGTTCTGCACCTATCGCTGCTGCAGCAGTTCAGACTGACGAGCCAGTAGAGCAGGGACTTGTAAACATGACTGGTACTGTAATTGATACTCTTATCATCTGTACAATGACAGGTCTTTCTATCGTACTTGCAGGTGGAGATGTATGGAACAGCGGTGCAACTGGTGCTGCTCTTACTTCAAAAGCTTTCTCTGCAATTCTTGGTGGTGATAACATTTCTGTTCAGTTCCTCCTTATGCTTTGTCTTGTATTCTTTGCATTTACAACAATTCTTGGTTGGGATTACTACTCAGAAAAGTGTCTTGAATATTTGACTGGCGGAAATATGGCTGTTGTAAAAGTTTACAGATGGCTTTACATCGCTGCTGTTGCAATTGGTCCTTATATGACAATTTCTGCTGTTTGGACAATCGCTGATATTACAAATGGTTTGATGGCTATTCCTAACTGTATTTCATTGATTGTTCTTAGCGGACTTGTTGCTAAGGAAACAAAGGCTTACTTTGATAAGTATCCGACGTTGTAATTAACAATTGATACATTAGTCAGAACTCCGGGCGTAAAAACCCCGGAGTTTTTTTTATTTGACGGATATTTAAAGGCAAGGGTATAATTATTTATTGTTATTATGCAGTCTCGTGAAAATCCTTTGTTTGGACGCAAGGTCTTTTTTATAAGTCCTTCTTATATAATCGAAAAATATCTCATAGAAAAACTTCGTCAAAACGAGTACGAGGTTTATATTCTCAAAGATATCAAAAAGGCAAAGGGGTACTTGCAAAGTTTCCGGATTCTATGTGCTTTATAAATATTGACTCTGAGTTTTCATATTCTGAATGGTTTAATTATGTAAAAAGCTTTCAGAATTCAGAGGCAATAAGTGGAATATATCTGGGAATCCTTACAGATTCTGCAAACTGGGAGGATAAAGACAAATTTTTGATGAATCTTAAGCTCCCGGGGGGATTTAATCGATTTGAAAAAACAGAAAAATTTGTAAATACCCTTATGGCTATTCTGGATTTGAATGGTGCTAAAGGGCGCCGTAAATATATTCGTCTTGATACCCGTGGTATGAATGACGTAAGCGGTTATTTGACTGCTGCAGGGAAGTTGTATACAGTAAACATTAAGGATCTTTCTAGTGCAGGTTTTGCCGTTACCTACAAGCAGGAGCTTATAGGACTTTTTCAAAAAAATACACTTATTCGAAATCTTAGTCTTACCGTAGGCAGAAAGTCTATGGTATGTTCGTGCATTGTTTTTAATACACAGGTTAATCAGGATGGGACAGCTATGTCTGTTCTGATGCTTACAAACGAAAATCCGGAAGAAAGTAAAATCTATATACGCAATTTCATTTTTGAAAAATTCTACCGTCAGATGGAAGAGATCCTGGAAGGTGTAGAAAAGGATCTCGCTTCTTATTCACAGCCAGATGAATATTCAAAACTGATAGCGGTACAGGATAGAAATTATGATGAATTAATTCCTCTTACCGACCTCGAGGAACAAGAAGAGATAGTTGATGAGGCTCATGCAGAGCCCGAGAAGACTTCTAAGTACACCGGCAATCTTGATGATGATATTCTGTAAGTGTGCCCCCACTTCCTAAGAATCCAATTTTCTGATATATTACAAGCATCCCACTATATAAGAGGTTCAATATGCCTTATACAGAACCAACAAGTCTAGCGATTGTTGCGTGTCCTGGTGGCGAAGCTTTCGCCAATGAAGTCATAACGCACCTTAAACACATGTACAAACACCGCTTCACATTGAAGAACGATGTATTGTCTAAGCGTTATGAGCTGAGTAAAGAAGAGCTTGTGAACAGAATCAATCTGCAGAATGATTTGCAGACGTCTGATCTGTGCATAAGAGGTGCTACGGATAAGTATAGACCGCCTGTGTTCAAAGTGAACGCGCGCTTTACTTATTTTGCCAATGGTGAGGTGAAAACTGAGTTGTTGGATACAGTCCGCGGAAAAGATGTATTTATTTTCCAGGATGTTGAAAACCACGAAGTACTTTCTCTCAACGGTGGTGCAAACAAGGTCAAAATGACTGTTAATGACCATGTTATGTCGCTGCTTGTAACAATTGATGCTGTGCGAATGGCAGGGGCTGGAAAAATTACTCTGGTTGTTCCTGCTTATCCTTATGCGCGTCAGCATAAACGTAAGGGCCGTGAAGGTCTTACTGCCAGTCTTTTGGGACACATCTACGAAATGCAGGGTGTTTCAAGAATCATTACCCTCGATTTACATTCCCGTGAAATTCCAAATGCTTTCTCTCGTCTTAATCTTGATAATCTTCATGCAAGCTATCAGGTTATCCGCGAATTGAGTAAGATTGTTGATTTGACTGGAAAAACTGAGGATCTGGTTATTGTTTCCCCAGATACTGGTGCTATCGATAGAAATAAGTTCTACGCCAGCGGTTTGAAATTGCCGCTTGCTATGATATATAAAGAGCGTGATTACTCTATTGTAACTCAGGACGCTCATTCTACTAACATCAAGTCTGTTAAACTTCTTGGTGATGTTAAAGGTAAGGTTGCTTTCCTTGCTGATGATATGCTTGGTACTGGCGGTACTCTTCTTAAGGCTATGGAATTCCTTAAAGGAGAGGGCGCAACTAAAGTTATCTGTGCAATCTCGCTTCCATTCTTTACCGGCGACGCAATCAAGAACTTTGACGAAGCTTACGAAAAGGGGCTTTTCTACCGCATTATCGGTACAAACGCCGTTTACCACGAAGAGCTCTTGAAGCGCGAATGGTTTATCAATACAGACGTAAGCGGATTGTTTGCGAATGTAATTACACGTATCCATTACAATCAGTCATTGAGCGAACTGCTTGATAACCGCAATATTATTGAGAAGGTAGTAAAGCACGAATAATGACTAACGCAGTTTTATGCGTGGACATTGGTACGACTTCGCTTAAGGCTGGCTTAATAACCGCCCGCGGCGAGGTCGTTTCTTTTTGTTCCGTTCCATTTGAAGATTCTCAAAACGAGTTTACGGCAAGTTCCTGGCTTGGAGCATTTGTAAAGGCTGTTTGCGAGCTGGAAATACTGTGTGCTCAGACCGGGCAATCTGCATCGGTAAATACAATTTCAATTTCGGGTAACGGGCCGACGGTTGTTGCAGATTGTGGTTATACTGTTTTCTGGAACGAAGATACTTCTGATGTAAAAATTCCGGATTCAGCTGATGCAAAAAAATCGCTTTTTATGCCGAAGCTGCTTGCCCTCAAAAAGCGGGCTCCAAAAATCTATAAAAAATCCCGATTCATTTTTTCTGGCCCGGAATATTTGATTTATATCCTTACGGGCGAAGCTGTTACGATTTTACCGGAAGAACGCTTCAGGGCTGCTTACTGGAATGATGAGGTTTGTGCGGTTTGCGGAATCGACAGCGAAAAGCTTCCTCCGTTTATTGGTATTGGAGACTGCTGCGGGCCTGTTCATAAAGAAGTGCTTGCAGAATTGCGTAATGGAACCGGACATAATTTGAATATTTCACAGAATTGTTCTGTCTTTGCCGGGGGCCCTGATTTTGTTGCGGCTCTGATTGGGACTGGAACCTTGATGAGCGGGCGGCTTTGTGACCGCTGCGGAAGTTCTGAAGGTTTGAATTTCTGTACTGATAAAATCTTACAGGGAGAAGGACTTAGAATTCTTCCTTCTGTGATTCCGGGGCTATGGAACGCTTCATATCTGATCCCAAATAGTGGTGAACTTTCAGAAAATGAAAGGCTTGCAGAGCTTGAGAGAGGTATAGGCCTTCTTAAACAGGCTGCCAGTGAGGCTGGAATCTGTTTTACAGATGAAATGGCTGTGACCGGCGGCCAGACAAATGATGAACTTTTACTTCGCGAAAAAAATGAGCGGCTTGGAATGAAAATTTTAAGACCTGCTGGAGGACATTTTGTTCACAGCGAGCTTTTGGGTGATGCCTGTGCTGCCTGGTTTGGGCTTGGTGAATATGATTCATTACAGAGTGCCGCAGAAAATATTGTGAGGCTGGAGCCATATGAAAATCTATAAAATCCCGACAGACCTTCGAGCTTTTATTTTTGATATAGACTCAACCTTATATACGAACCAGGCTTATGCTTTTGAGCAGGTAGACTGTCAGGTGCGCCAGTTTGCAAAAGAACGGTGCATTACGGCTGATGAGGCACGACGCATGGTTGCTGATTATCGCAAAAAGTTTGCGGCGGAACATGAGGGCAGTAAGGTTAGTCTTGGAAACACACTGCTTGCTTTTGGAGTGCCGATTGAACAGAGTGTGCAGTGGCGTCGTGAACTGCTGGAACCCGCTGATTTTCTTGGCCGGGATGAACAGTTAATAGAGACTCTAAAAAATCTGCAATCAAAATATCAGCTTATCTGCGTAACAAATAATCCGGTGCTGCCGGCTCGTAAAACTCTGGAAGCTATTGGAATTTCTGATTTCTTCCCGGAAATAGTTGGGCTTGATACTTGTTTTAAATCAAAACCAGCAGTTGAGCCTTTTCAGACTGCAGTAGATTCGCTTTCTAAATCATCTGAAGCGGGTGTAAAGGCCGAAAACTGCCTTGCAATTGGCGATAGATACGATATGGACATTAAATTACCCCTTGAAATGGGCATGGGCGGAATTTTAGTAAGTGGTGTAGAAGAAGTATACCAAATTTCTAAATATGTGTTATAATATATGTAATGAAAACGCGTCCATTTATTTCAAATTTGGAATTGACTAATCAAGGTCAGCTATCTCTTTTTTTTATCGGAACTGGAAACGCATTTACAAAAACTTCGTTTCAGACAAATCTTCTTGTAATAAAAGGTAAGACTCATCTTCTGATTGACTGCGGAACATTATGTTCATATGCAATTGAAAATTTGTATAACGGAAAAATTGCGGATATTCAGAATGTTCTTTTGACTCACCCTCATGCAGATCATATTGGTGGTGTTGAAGAATTAGCACTGGCTGGTAAATACATTACTAAGCGTCGTGTAAATCTTGTTATTACAGATAAGTTCAAGAAATTGCTTTGGAATGAATCGCTTCGTGGTGGTATTCAATTCAGCGAAGAAGGACGCATGACTTTTGATGATTATTTTATTCAGATAAAGCCTTCGCGAATTCAGAAAAAGCCTTTTGAAATGTATGAAGCTGATGCTTTTGGGATTAATGTAAAGCTTTTCAGAACGCGTCATGTTACTACCAGAAAAGATTCGCTGAAAAATTCTCAGATTTCTTATGGATTAATTATTGACGATAAGGTATTATTTACAGCCGATACTCAATTTAATCGTCCGCAGCTCAAGTTTTTGCTTGATAAGTTCCCGAAAATCGAAGTTATTTTCCATGATTGCGATGTGATGGGCTACTCGCGCGGTGTTCATGCAGCTTATGATGAACTGGTAACTCTTCCTAAAGAAATAAAATCGAAGACTTATCTATGTCATTATTCAGAAGCTGTAAATACAATTGATGCGCTTGTTGACGGTTTTGCAGGATTAGCAAAGCATTGGGTGTATTACGATTTTGAGTAGAACTGATTAAATGGTAAAATGCTAAAATCTTTAGACCCAGTAGCTCAGCTGGATAGAGCATCCGCCTCCTAAGCGGAAGGTCGTGCGTTCGAATCGCATTTGGGTCATAGCTCAACTGGATAGAGCAAATTGATGTGGTAAAATGCTAAAAACTTCGCTGTCGCAAAGTTTTCTTAACGCATTTTGCTATCATAATACCTAAGCAAAAGGTCGTGCGTTCGAATCGCATCTGAATCATCGCTCAACTGGATAGAGCAAATTTTTTTGTGGAGTTTATTATGAAAAAGCTGCTGGTGGCATCTGCTAATTCTGAAGTTTTGAATGTTGTTAAAAATGGCTGCCTGAATTATTCTGAATATTTTGAACCAATCTTTTGTCCTGAAACTGAAGAAGCATTGAGTTTTGTGGACTATGAACTTCCCGAAATCAAAATTCTTGATTTTACATCTTCTGATATAAACTGTCATTTAATTCTTGAAGCAATCCGTTCTGACCCTTGGCTTCATAATGGTGGAATTATTGCTGTTGCCGGAAGTCCTTCTGAAGCTCAAAAAATTGAGGATTTGAAGGACCCTAACATTCTGATTGTTCAGACTATGTATAGTTTTAAACAGAACTTCAATGGACTTTTGCGTAGTTTGATTCGTAATCAGCAGTTCCTGTTTAATCGTGGTATGCAGGAGCGCATTGGAACAGATGAACGAGGATTCTTTGTTTGTGATAATAATCCTCTTGATATCCGCCTTTATACAGCTTTCCTTGTTAATTATCTTTACTGCACAAACCGTATTGATGACGATGGCCGTTTTGCCCTTCAGTCTACTTTGATGGAGCTTCTTACAAATGCTCTTGAACACGGTAACTGTGGAATCAGCTATGAAGAAAAATCTGAATGGTTGAATAATGGTGGAACAATTCTTGATTTGATTAATAAGAAACTTCTTCAGCCGGAATATGCAGAGCGCAAGATTCATATTGAATATGGAATTGGCCGTGAAATGTCTACCTTTACAATTAAAGATGATGGTGAAGGTTTTGACTGGAAGTCACGTATGAACGATGATACTCCCGATATGGAAGAAGCCCATGGACGTGGTATTTCACTTTCAAAGTCGCTCGTTTCTGGCCTGCGCTACAATGATAAGGGTAATGAAGTTTCTTTTGATATTCAGAATATTAAGAATATGGCTAACAGCATTCCAGGAATCATGATTCCATTTAAGGCTGTTGAATATAAAAAGCACGAAATTGTATGTCGTCAGAACGAACCTTCAAATGACTTGTACTTTATTGTTTCTGGCCGTTATGGTGTTTATGCAAACCGCAAGCTGATTTCAGTGCTTACTCCAAATGATATGTTCATTGGTGAGATGGCCTTCCTTTTAAATGACCGCCGCTCTGCTACAATTATGGCCGCAGAAGATGGAAAACTTATCCGCATTCCAAAGACAATGTTCTTAAATTTAATAAGGAAGAATCCACATTATGGACTCTTCCTTTCAAAGCTGCTTGCACAGCGTGTAATCCGACAGAACAGAAGAACTCTGGAACTGTCGGCTGAAATTGCAAAATTGAAGTCTCAGAACTAAAACTGTCATGCTGAACTTGTTTCAGCATCTATTAATAGATCCCGAAACAAGTTCGGGATGACAGTGTTTTTTAGAACAATCCTGAAATAACTCCGTTATCATCAACATCAATGTCGAGGGCTGCCGGTAGCTTTGGCAGGCCTGGCATTGTCATGATGTCACCTGCAAGAGCAACTACAAAGCCTGCACCTGCATACAACTGAACGTCGCGTACAGGGAAGGTGTATCCGCTTGGAGCACCAATCAATTTTGGATCGTGACTGATAGAGTTCTGTGTCTTTGCAATACAAACAGGAAGTTTTCCGTAGCCATTTTCTTCAAAAGTCTTGAGCTTCTTAAGGGCTGCAGAATCAAACTCAACGTCTGCTGCTCGGTAAATCTCTTTTGCGATTGTACGGATTTTGTCTGCGAGTGGAAGATCCAGCTCGTAAAGAGGATGATAATCTGCTTTTCCGCTGTCTGCAATTTCTGCAACAACCTTTGCGAGTTCTGCAGCACCTTCTCCGCCTTTTCCCCAGCCTTCAGAAAGAACTGCTGTTGAGCCGTTGTCGCGGCAAAGTTTTTCGAGAAGTGCGATTTCTTCATCTGTATCAGTTATGAACTTGTTTACTGCAACTACGGCAGGAAGTCCGAACTTAGCTACGTTTTCAATATGAGTCTTGAGGTTAGCAAAACCTTTTTCGAGGGCTGCTGTGTCTGGTTTTGCAAGATCTGCTTTTGCAACGCCGCCGTGCATCTTAAGAGCGCGGATTGTTGCAACGATTACAACTGCTGATGGTTTGAGACCTGCGGCACGGCACTTAATGTCTAAGAACTTTTCAGCACCAAGGTCTGCAGCAAAGCCTGCTTCAGTTACAACGTAATCACCGGTTGCGAGAGCACATAGTGTTGCATTTACGCTGTTACATCCGTGAGCAATATTTGCAAAAGGTCCGCCATGAACAAAGGCTGGATTCTTTTCGAGTGTCTGTACAAGGTTTGGTTTAATTACATCTTTAAGAAGGGCTGCAATAGCGCCTGTGCATTTAAGCTGACCAAAAGTTACGTTTTCACGTGCATAGTTCTGGCCGATTACAATGCGATCAATGCGCTCTTTAAGCTCGCTGATTGTGCGGCTCAAACATACAATTGCCATAATTTCAGAAGCAACTGCAATAGAGAAGTGGTCTTCGCGAGGAACTCCCTGAAGTCGTCCACCAAGACCAATTGTGATATTGCGGAGAGCGCGGTCATTCAAGTCTACACAGCGTTTCCAGCTGATTGTACGTGGGTCGATGTTTAATTCATTTCCCTGCTGAAGATGATTATCAATAAGGGCTGCAATCAGGTTATTTGCAATAGAGATTGCGTGAATATCGCCAGTAAAATGAAGATTGATATCTTCCATTGGAACAATCTGTGCATATCCGCCACCACAGGCACCGCCTTTTACACCAAAACAAGGTCCAAGGCTAGGTTCGCGAAGAGCAACTACAGTTTTCTTTCCAATTTTATTAAGTCCGTCTGCAAGTCCGATAGAAACTGTAGATTTTCCTTCTCCGGCAGGAGTAGGGGTAACAGCTGTTACAAGAATCAATTTACCAGGATTTTTTGCTGCTTTTTCTTGAAGTGTGCGAAGTTCTTCAAAAGTGATTTTTGCCTTATAAGGCCCGTAATTTTCAAGCTTGTCTGCAGTGATTCCAATTTTAGCGGCAACGTCAGCCACCGGAATCATCTTATTTTTCTGAGCGATTTCGATATCTGTCATTAAAGCATCCTTGTGATATTTTCACTATTATTTTATCTGATATGGAAGTTTTTAACAAGGTATGGAGATTTTTAGCAATTATTTGAAAATCTCGCAATCCAAGGGTATAATTAAAAAAGAGGTAAAAAATGGACGAAATTACAAAAGCAAAAATCAAAGAAAAAGCAAGAAGCTCTCTGCTTCATAGAAATGTTCTTGGTGGGCTAGGAATGCTGCTGCCTGTAATCAGTATAATTGGCGGCCTGTTTGTTAGAAATAAGCCTGAGTCGTGGTGGTATTCAATCAGCGTTACATATTATATTACGCCTGCGCTACCGATAATTCTTGGTGCCTGTGCAATCTTTCTGCTCTGCTACAGATCATATGAAAAAATCGATACGATTATAAACGTGCTTTCGGGTATTTTTGCTTTTGGCGTTGTACTCTTTCCTTGTGAAAATCCTTATGGAATTGAGTATGTCGGTTACTTTCAGATTCCAGTCGGAGTTTCGAATGTGATTCATTCTGTCTGTGCTATGCTGCTTTTTGCATTGCTGGCTTATAATATCGGCTGGCTTTTTACTCGTGGAAATAACGAGCTGAATAATAAGATTTACCGGATTTGTGCCTGGGCTATGATTGTGATTATGGCAATTTTTGTGATTCTTAGTATTGTTCGGGGATGCGGAGTTAATATTCCAAAATATCTTGCTATGATTGTTGAGGCAGTATTGCTCTTGATATTCGGCTTTGCGTGGTTGGTAAAAGGTCAGTTGTTTAAGTTTGCCAAATCGTCGTCGTAGAGTTCTTTATATTCGCCAAGCTCCAGATCAGGATCGAGCTGGAGCTTACCCATTGAGATTCTTTTCAGATAAATAATTTTATTTCCCACTGCCGCAAACATTCTCTTTACCTGGTGATATTTGCCCTCATAGATTGTGAGGTGAGCTGTGCTTTCATCTATCCATTTGATTTCGGCTGGCTGACAGGTAAAGCCCTGTTCGTTGTCTTCCGGTCCGACTTCGATACCTGCTTCGAATTGTTTTGCGATTTCGGCCTGGTGCTCTGCGGTTTCGGGATGTTCTAAGCCACACAGGTAAGTTTTACTGATATGCGATTTTGGGGAAATGAGACGGTGAGTGAGTTCTCCATCAGTTGTAAAAAGAAGAAGTCCCTCTGTGTCCATATCGAGGCGGCCAACTAAATGAAGCTTGTCCTGGAGGTATGGAGTTCGCAAAGAATCATCCAGCAAATCAAAAACAGTTTCGTGGTCGCCTTCTTTTGTAGAACATACATAGTGCTGAGGCTTATTCATCATCAGATAGAGATTTTTGTGAAGGTTGATTTCTTCGCCGTCTACGGATATTGTGTCGCTTTCTGCGTCAACGGCAAAGCCCGCATCATAAATGCGCTGCCCGTTCACCAATACTTCACATCCGCGTAAAAGTTTTCTAATATCCTTTCGCGAACCGAATCCTTCGTGAGCAAGCAGTTTGTCTATGCGTTCTTTTGCCATAGCGTGTCCGTGGGCCTTTTATTTACGATCCATCAGCGGAATAAAGTCGCGCTCTTTAGAGATGTTCTTGTAAGCTGGACGGTAAATACGTCCACCACTTACAATTTCCTCGATACGGTGAGCAGACCATCCGGCAATACGAGAAATTGCGAAGATTGGTGTAAAGAGCTCACGTGGAATATTGAGCATAGAGTAAACAAGACCTGAGTACATATCAACGTTGGCACAAATCTTCTTGTCTGAATGGTGAACATCCTGAATGATTGCAGGTGCAAGTTTTTCAATCATATCGTAAAGAGCAAACTCTTCGAGGAAGCCTTTTTCCTTAGCAAGCTTTTTAGCTTTTGCTTTAAGAAGAACTTCACGAGGGTCGCTGATTGTATAAATTGCGTGGCCCATACCGTAGATGAGACCTGAACGGTCGCCGGCTTCTTTAGTTGCAATCTTTCTGAGGTAGTTACCGACTTCTTTTTCGCTTGTCCAGTCTTTTACGTTAGCCTTGATGTCATCCATCATTTCCATAACCTTGATGTTTGCACCACCATGGCGGCGTCCCTTAAGAGAACCAACGGCTGCAGCTATTGCAGAGTAAGTATCTGTATCTGCAGAAGAAACAACGTGAACTGTAAGAGAAGAGTTGTTACCACCACCGTGCTCAGCATGAAGAATCAAAGCAAGGTCAAGAATCTCTGCTTCAAGACGTGTGTACTGCTTGTCTGAACGGATAAGGCGGAGGAAGTTTTCTGCTGTAGAAAGTTCTGGCTTAGGGTTATGGATGAAAAGAGACTTATTGTCGTAGTAGCGGCGCTTTGCCTGATATCCGTAAGCAGCGAGTGTAGAGAAGCGGGCAATCAGCTGAATACACTGCTTGATGATATTACCAACGTCGCGGTTTTCAGGATCATCATCATAAGAATAGCTTGCAAGAACACCGCGGGCCATCTTATTCATGATGTCATTTGAAGGTGCCTTCATAATCATGTCTTCTGTAAAGTTTGCAGGAAGAACACGACATTCGCCGAGGTAGTTTGAGAACTGTTCGAGTTTAGCCTGATTTGGAAGTTCACCGAAAAGAAGAAGATAAGCGCACTGCTCGTAACCGAACTGCTTATTCTTTTCTGCATCTTTGATAAGGTCTTCTACGTTGTATCCACGGTAAACAAGGCGGCCTGGGATTGCGATTTTCTGGTCATCTTTGATTTCGTAACCAACTACATCACCAATGCGGGTAAGACCAACGAGTACACCAGTACCGTTTGCATTACGGAGGCCTCGTTTTACATCATATTGCGAGTAGAGCTTCTGGTCGATTGGGTCATTGTGAACCGCCAGCTTTTCAAGATTCTTAAGAATTGCTGCTTCAGATTTGTTGGACATCATTGCCTCCGTTTATATAAAGAAATGCATAATTATGCAATAAAATTACATAATTATACGGATTATGCGGAGTTTATGCAAGATGAATTTTGATATTATTTAGCAAAACGTTCCGCCGGGGTAACAAACCATACTGCTTCCATTGTGGTGTCACCGTCGTTTTCGAGGACGTGTGGAGAACCAGAAGAGAATGAAACACTGTCGCCTTCTTCGAGGATGTATTCCTGACCGGCGTAGGTGAACTTTGCGCGGCCTTTCAATACGAGTCCGATTTCGCGGCCGATATGACCGAAGGAACCGTGATGTGTGTGTGAACCTGCAGGAATCTTAATGATGTAAGATTCTGTAGATTCTTCGCCGGTTGGGGATTCTGGGCGTGCGAGTTCTTCGTAGATAACTTCGTCTTCTTTTACGCTTGCGCGTGACTCGCCGCGGATAATGTGTACCGGGCGCTTTTTGCGGTATTCTTCAAAAAGATATTCGAGATTGATGTCGAGAACATCAGCCAGGGCGAGAAGGGTATCGATTGCAGGTGAAACGTGATTTCGTTCAATCTGAGAAACAAGGCTCTCACTTACGCCAGCGCGCTGTGCTACAACTTTAAGAGTATAGCCTCTGTGTTCGCGAACCTGGCGGAGCTTTTCTCCAAAATGATATGGAACTTTTTTATTGTTCTGGTCTTCTTCAACTTTACCAGGGTTTTGCGAAGGTGTCATTATTTTGTTTCTCCTTATTTTCGGCAGTTATAAACTGAATGAAGTAATCTTCAAGTGTTTTGTGCGGACCTTCCAGATGAAGGCGGGCACGTGAACGCGCGTTATCGCGGCGGATTGTATACATTGAGTAAAAGTCTCTGTAGTCGAGACCGGCATCGGCTTTTACGTGTTCTCCAAGGAATTTTGAAACCTCATCGCGACCAATGGCTGGAATTCCCTGAGTTTTAAGAATCTGGCGCAAAGTGCGAATCTGTTCAGTAGAAATACCAAACAGGAACTCTTCCATTGCCTGTGAAACGCCGTCATCACCCATCTTCTTTTTGATAAAGCTGATCCATTGATCATCCATCTGCATGGAAATCAAAAGAAGTTCACTCGTACCCATCATTGTACCAAAAGCAGGCGCAAGTTTACGACGAGCTGTCCATACAGACTGTAAAATAGGTGCTACGTTTTCACTGGTTTCATCATTCCAATGTTCCCACAAAAGCAAAAGCGAAAGTGCCCACTCTCTGCGGAATTCCATTGGCTGTGAAGAATCAGAAATCAGGTTCAAATATACGTCTTCTGCAAGCAGAGAGAACATAGAAAGAATTGTTTCAGTATCAAAGGCCTTGGAAAGTTTTTCATAATCTTTACCAAGATGGCCTGCATATTTTGCAAAGTTAGACAAGGTGTGAGCCTTAGCAATCAAAAGGCTTTTTCCAAGAACAGCCTTAGAAGGAAGACGTAATGTACGGTCTCCAGCGTCCTGGTGCTTAATCAAAGATTCAATAAGGGTAGTGCGGGTTCGTGTACCACCAGAGAGTTCAGAACGTTCCAGAAGTGAAGGAAATTTTGAAACAGAAAAATCAATGGAATTCAGATCCATGATACGGTTTACAAAAGTTTCGTAGTGTTCTTTATCATGCTCTTTGGTATAGTCTAGAAGTTGATTTATAAGTCCATTCTGACGGTCTGTAAACGCACCATTGCTATCGTGCATATCAGATTCATCTGATGTCTGATCGAGAAAGGACGATATATCTACCTGTTCAAATTCCTGTGTATTCATCTTTGTTTTCACAAAAAACTTTTAAATATAATAAAACGTTTAAGTATTTCTTAAACTGTGGTCTTATATATTTTAAATCATATTTTTTATTTGTCTAGCCGATAATCTACTTATGCAGAAAAAAATTATTTTGATTACAGTTTTTTTTATGGCGTTGCAGGTACTATTTGCGCAGAATTCTGAAGAATCAGAAGGCTCGCAGATGGTTTTATTTACTGCAAAACAGCAGCAGTTGCGAATTACGGCTGACAATGTTCGTCTAGTCCCAGATTCTGCTAACGGCGGCTATCATTTATATGTAAAAAAGACTGAAAATGTAAATTCTATCCTTCTTACTGAAACTACAAAAGACCCTGAAGGTAAAAGCGACAGTTATGCATATCGTGCAAAAGAATATAATAAGATAAATGGTGACGAAATCCGCTTTCTGGATGGAAAAAAACTTGAATCTGAAGGCGCTAAATACAGCCTTGTAGATTCAACAACAGAGCGAACTAAGATTTTTGGTGGTGGTGAAGTAGATGCCTTCCATATCTATATTCCAGAAATACTTGTTTATGGTTATGAATGGTCGCGCCATGGTGAAATCACAATTGGAAAAGGAACTTTTATAAATATCCGTTCTTTTGAAAAGCCTTATGCCGACTACACTGGTGATTATATGGACAGTCCTTTTATGTTTGATTTGAAGGTTCAGAAGCGGATTATCAAAAAGCCTGTTCCAAAGCCAGTTCCGGAACCAGAACCTGAGCCAGAGCCTGAGCCAATCGAAGAGCCGGAAACTGTTCTCACTGATGATTATAACCCGGTTGCAAGTGAGCGTTTTAAGGAAATGTCTGATGATATCATCTATTCAAAAGGACCTGAAACTATTATTGATGATATCCGCGGCCTTCTGGAAGATGTAAAAGATAAGGATAATCTTGACCTTGTTTTTGCAATTGATGCTACCGGAAGTATGAAGAATGATATTGATAAACTGAAGAGTGATATGCAGCCGCTTTTGCAGGAGCTCTTTGGTGAAACTCCGGGTACAAGAGTCGGACTTCTTTTCTATCGTGATTATGGTGATACCTTTAAATATATGGATTTACCGGTAAAGGTTTTTCCCTTTACTTCAAACTATACAAGTTTCTCAAAAAATCTGAATTCTATCCGGATTTATGGAAAAGAGGGTGGCGATATTCCGGAAGCTGTTTATGAAGCAATGTATGCATCCTGCGAATTTTATTCGTGGCGAACTACTGCTCAGAAAAAGATTATTTTGATTGGAGATGCTGAACCACACCCAACACCGCGTGGCAGCAGAAAATATTCAAAAGATTATGTAATGGGAATTGCCGAAAGCAGAAAAATCAAGATTCACTCGATTCTTCTGCCTAGGGATTAATCTATTTATTCTGAAGTTCCTGAAGTTTTACACTAGGAATCTGATTGATGCTGATGTTACAAAGCTTTTTGTAAGCACCAGGAAGCATTGCGCCATTGCTGTCATAAATATTTAAAAGCTCATTGAAAGCAGCGTAAGCTTTGTCATATTTTTTCTGAGCAAGGTAAATGCGTCCGAGTTCATATTTAGCTTCAACATAAATTCTAGGATCAGTGCCGTAACGGTCAATTACTGTTTCATAACAGAATTCTGCTGATTTGTAGTCTGGGAGAGCTGCATAATTCTGTCCCATCTGGATTATCTGAGCAGAAGTTTTATCTTCTGGAATTTCCTTAAGTGTCTTGCAGGAAAATAAAAGCATTGTAGCCGCAAAAAGGGCTGCGAGAGTGATTAATTTTTTCATAGTGTTTGAAGTTTACCTCAAAAATAGATTCTGATTCAATACCTGTTTTAGCCTACCTTAACATTGAGCATTGAATCTGATAAAATAACATTAATGAAAACATTTTTTAAAACGTTTTTACCGCTATTGTTTTTCATCATGCTTGCATCCTGCGCTACAACGAGTGCGGGTGGTAATCATATAGAAAAAAAACAAAACAATCAAAAGTTACTTTTTGAAGACTGGAAATATAAAGGATTCGGGCAGGAATTACCGGTATGGCTTGAAGCTGCCTTTGAAAATGATATTCCAGCAATAAAAAAGGTTGTGCCTGAAATTGCTGAAAAAGAAGTAGAGATTATTCGTGCAGAAGGTATTAATAGCGATCAGGCAGATAAAATTTTGAAAATCAAAGAGGAAGAACTTTCTTCTGATTTTATATTATACGATTCAAGCTGGGCTTTGTCCGGTGAAACTTATATTGCACTTGCGGTGTTTTATAAATAGTAATAGGAGATTATATGAAGGTTTTAGTTATTGGTGGTGCCGGATATATCGGAAGCCACGTTGTAAAAGAAATGATGAAGGCTGGCCATGAAGTTACTGTATTTGATAATCTTTCGAGCGGACTTCGCTGCAATCTTTTCCCAAAGAACGAGTTTATCTATGGAAATATTTTGATTGAGCGAGATCTCGACCAGGCTTTTGCCCGCGGTTTTGATGCTTTTGTTCACCTTGCTGCATTCAAGGCTGCCGGTGAATCTATGGTTGCTCCAGAGAAATATTCTATCAACAATATTACAGGTACTTTGAACATTATGAATGCGGCTGTAAAACACAACTGCAAAATCATGATTTTCTCTTCATCTGCTGCAACCTTTGGAGAACCACAGTATCTTCCAATGGATGAAAATCATCCTCAGAAGCCAATCAACTACTATGGCTTTACAAAACTTAAAATCGAAGAGTTTATGGACTGGTATGACCAGCTTAAAGGTTTGAAGTTTGCAGCACTCCGCTATTTCAATGCTGCAGGTTATGACCCTGAAGGAGAAATCCGTGGTCTCGAACAGAAGCCAGAAAATCTTCTTCCACGTGTAATGGAAGCTGCTCTTGGTCAGCGCGAACTTAAAGTATTTGGAAATGATTATGATACACGCGATGGAACTTGTATCCGCGACTATGTTCACGTAACAGACCTTGCACGTGCTCACGTTATGTCTCTTGAATACATCGCTAAAAATCAGAAATCAATTAAGCTTAATCTTGGTACAGAAAAGGGAACAACTGTAAAAGAAATTATTGATGCAGCTCGCAAAATTACAGGAAAACCAATTCCTGCAGAAGATGTTCCACGTCGCCCAGGTGATCCTGCCTGCTTGTACACAACTTCAAAGCTTGCAAAAGAATTAATCGGCTGGGAGCCAAAATACTCTGATGTTGATACTCTTGTTAAGACTACATGGGAAGTTTACAAATAATGAACGCAAAAGAATTCTTAAATAACTCGCGCAGCGAAATTGTTGCGCTTGAAACTTTACTTACTTCAATCCCCGCAATTGCACCAGAAGGTGGCGGAGACGGTGAAGAGAAAAAATGCCGTGCCCTTGAAGAATGGCTTCGCAAAAACGGTTTTGATAAAAATGGCTGTACAATCGAACGCTTTGAAGCTCCAGACAGCCGCGTAAGTGCCGGAGTACGTCCAAGCCTCGTAGTTACAATTCCGGGGCAGGATGATTCACAGCGCATCTGGGTAATGGCTCATATGGACGTAGTTCCAATCGGTGACCCAGAACTCTGGAATACAGATCCTTGGAAACTTACAGAAAAAGACGGCCACATTTACGGACGTGGTGTTGAAGATAACCAGCAGGGGCTTTGTTCTGCTGCATTTGCGGCTCTTTATTATATTAAGAATGGCCTTACTCCAGCACACACTGTAAAACTTCTTTTTGTCGCTGATGAAGAAAACGGCAGTGAGTATGGTGCAATCTGGTTGATTCATAATACAGACTTGTTCCGTAAAAATGACCTTGTTTTGATTCCTGATGGAGGAGACAGCGAAGGCCGCACAATTGAAATTGCAGAAAAGAATCTTTTGTGGCTTCGTGTTCACGTAATGGGTAAGCAGACTCACGGAAGCCGTCCAGACAGCGGTGCAAATGCCTGCCTTGCAGCCTGTGCTCTTTCTTTGAAGTTGAATGGACTTGAAAAAGTTTTCAATAAACACGATCCGCTTTTTGAGCCGGATTATTCAACCTTCCAGCCAACAAAGCGTGAAAAGAATGTAGACAGCATAAACATCATTCCTGGTGAGGATACTTTCTGTATGGACTGCCGCATTTTGCCATGCTACAAACTTGCAGATGTTCTTGCAGAAGTAGACAAGTGTTGTCGCGAAGTAGAAACAGAGTATGGAGTTAAGATTGAATACACAACTCCACAGAAGTCAGAAAGTCCTGCAACTCCTGTAACAGCTCCTGTTGCCCAGAAGCTTGCTGCAGCAATCAAAAAGGTTCACAACATTGATGCTAAATTTATTGGTATTGGTGGTGGTACTGTTGGTGCAGAACTTCGCCGCGAAGGAATTGATGCGGTAGTTTGGAGCACTCTCGACGATCAGGCACATCAGCCGAATGAATACTGTGTTATTGATAATCTTATTAAAGACGCTGAAACTCTGATTGCATTTTTTGAAAACTAACTTGTCATGCTGAACTTGTTTCAGCATCTATAAAAATAGACCCCGAAACAAGTTCGGGGTGACAAAGTTAACGAACTTTCAAGAAGATTCCAATAATCGCACAGGTAATCAGTAACTGAAGAATCATAAACTTCAGCAAAACCTGTGTTGGTGACCAGCCGCGGTTTTTGCGCATGTGGTCGTGCAGCGGGAATCTTACAGTTTCAAAAATCTTAATTTTAAAGAATCTGAGAAGGAATACTTTCAGAAGACCCATTCCGCCATTTACCATAATGATTGAAGAGGTAGCAAGAATTATGAATGGGTTTCCGCTTACCATTACTCCTACACCGATAAAGTAGCCAAGTGCTCGGCTTCCGGCGTCTCCCATAAGACAGTGACTTGGGAAGGCATTGTGCCACAAGTATCCCATTACAACTCCGGCCATTGCAAGCAGTAAAACAGCCCAGTTAGCACCAGTAGGAAGGTGCTGTACAAGCAGGTATGCTGCAATGTCTTTGTGTCCAAGAATAAAGTAGAAAAGAATACCAAGAGTAAGAAGAGCAAGCAGAACGAGGGTAGAAGAAAGGCCGTCTACACCATCAGTACAGTTTGTTGTATTGATTGAAGCCCATAACATAATTGTACAGATTACAATATATACAACCGGATTGACGGCAATTTCATTTGCAAAGAATGGCAGCCAGAAGCGTACAATTCCATCCGGTGAAAGCTGCTTAAATGCATAATAAAGAATAAATGAAGTAACTACACTGATAATTAAATCAAGTGCACCTTTAAGGTATTCGCCCCAGCTTGTTGTGCTGCGGTCATCAAGATAACCGGTGAGCATTGTAACCCAGGTAAGAATAACAATGGAAGCGCGGGCCCAGTTCATAGGACAAATCAAAAAGCTGATTATTACGAAAATCGAAATGAATACAAGGCCGGCTCCAGTAGGTTTACCTTTTGCGGCTTCTGCATTGTCTTTGAGGGTGAACTCGCGGCCACGGTCATGAGGCAGAACATTATAGAATTTTGGAATCAGCTTAAAGGCAAGAAAGAATCCAAGATACAGTGCAAGTGTAATAAGCACAGCATAAGATGTAAGAAGACGGGCAGGACCCCAATAGTTTTGAAGAATCTGTCCAAGATAGTAAAGCATAAATAACCTCTATAAAGAATTAAAATGAAAGATGTGTCATACCAGTAAAAACCATGACAACACCGTGTTCGTTACAGTAATCAATAAACTCGTCATCCGAAGGAGTGCCTCCGGTTTGCAAAATTGCTTTAACTCCGCTATCAATCAGCATTTTTGTAGAATCGGTAAACGGAATTGCTGCATCGCAGACGAGAACCTCGCCAAGATTACTTTTATCTATATCGTGATTCAGACGGAAATCATCTCCAGGTAGTCCGCTTGCTCTCTCTGTGTATTTAAGGGCTTCGAACCATACTCCATCTATAGCGCGTTTTGCAGAAGTGCAGCCCTGTGCAATACCGCAGATGGAATTATTCTTTAAGAGAACAGAAGAATAAGATCGGGCTCCCATAACCAGCAGCATACCAAATACCATTTCATCAGTCTGAAGCTGAGAAGGTCTATTCTTGGTTTTTACTTTCCACTGGGTAAAGAGAGTTGTATCCTTTGTTTGAACTAAAAGTCCACCGTTTATGTAGCGGCCTTCAAGATTAATGTTAGTAACCTTTGAGGAAGGAACAAGCTTAGTTTTCTTATTCTGGGAAAGAATCTGCTTAGCTTCTGGTGTAAAGCTTGGTGCAACAATAGCAGCAAAATTGCCTTTTACGATTTCTTCAGCTGCTTCACCGTTAATTACTGCACTACATGCAAATACGGTATCAGTTGTTGAAATAGAATCATAAGTATAAGTTGATTTAAATGAATCAAGAACATTTGTTGCGTGTGCAGCACCAAGAATTGTTCCAAACTTAACTGCAAGAGAAAAAACAGTTCCCGAAAGCGGAGTAAACTGAGTCGTAAATTCATAACCGTCGCTGTTTGTACTCTTTACAGTCGGCTGATTTTTCAAGAGTGAGAAAAGTGTATTTATCTGCCCCCAGGCAAAAGAAATATCATTTACAAGTGCATAAGATAAATCTTTACCAATTGTTTGCAAAAAGTTTCCGACAGAGCCTGCTTCACTAGGTGCCTTATATAAATATGCAGATTGATGAGCATTTATTCCGCTGCGAAGTTGAAGTTCACGCTTAAACGGCATCATAAGATAGTTCATGAATTTTTCATCAAATGAAGGGCTCTGCAAAATTGAAGCCGAAAGTCCTGCATCAAAAGCAGAAATAAGATTTAATGCTTTTGCAGCCAGGTAGATTCTGAAATCTTTAGAAATGCTGTTTGTTCGAAGCTGAATCATAGCCTCTTTATAATCTGCAGGATCTGTCAGAATCAAAAGATTTTCATAATTTCTGAAAGCATTTCGTAATACAGTAGTAACAAAAAAGTTGTTTGGACAAAGATTATTATCGAACTGCTTAGAAACTATAGATGTATTAATTGCTGGAAGAACATTCATGCAGACAATGTAAATATTATTTTCTTCGGAATCAGAGCGGGTAATATATTCCTCATCTTCATCATGATATTTTGACATCATCATTTTTCTTATGAGGTTTGAAGTATCTGCCAGGAACATGTTGCTTTCTGAAAGAGCATTTTCCTTTGTTACAGGAATTTTCTGCTTTCTGAGGATTTCTTCAGTTTTGTTTGCTGAGAGAAGGGTCCATCCAGAAGAGACAAGAAATTCGGCAAACTCAACAAGATTTTCTGTGTTTTCTACGTGAATTACAGCTCTCTTTGTCATAACTTTATTTTATCAGAAAAGTTCCTAATTGAAAATAGACAGAAAAATAATGTAAAATAAGGGTATATGAAAGCTGTAGCAAAAAAGTCTGTTCTGTCGGGGCATATTACAGTACCCGGTTCTAAAAGTCATACAATCCGTGCGCTGATTCTTGCAGCAATGGCGGATGGTACTTCGCATATTTCTAATCCACTTCCAAGTAATGATTGTCTCTCAACGGCTGCGGCTGTTCGTAAGGTTGGTGCAGAAGTCGATTTTGGTGAAGGCGAAAATAGCGGAGTGTGGACAGTCCGTGGTGCTGGGGCAGGACTTCACCTTCCTGCTGACCAGATTGATGTAGGGAACTCCGGCTCACTTATGTATTTTTTATGCCCTGTGCTTTCAACCTTAAAAGGGGACTGTACTTTTACAGGTGATGAATCAATTTGCCGTCGCCCGGTAAATCATCTTGTAGATGCTCTCTGTCAGCTTGGTGCAAATGCTAAATGTATTAATGGAGGAACAACTCCACCATTTAGTTTCTGTGGACCAATTGATGTAAATAAAAAACTTGTAACAGAAGGAGCTCTTTCTCAGTATATAAGCGGATTTATGATGGCAGCTTCGCGCTTGAACGGTACATTAGAAATGGAGTTGTGGAATCCAAAGGAAACTCCGTATCTTACAATGACAAAGCTCTGGCTCGAGAGTGTAGGCGTGCCGGTAAAAATAAGCGATGACTTTAAGAAAATCAGTGTAACAGGACCTGTGACATTTAAGGCTTTTGATAAGGCCGTTCCTTCAGATTGGGAAGGTGTTGCTTTTCCTCTGGTTGCAGCATTAATTTCTGGAAGCGAAATTACAATTGATAATGTTGATGGTTCTGGCAGTCAGGGTGATGATAAGATTGTAGAAGTATTACAGTCTGTTGGTGCTGATATAGAATGGCTGCGTGATGAAGAAAAATTAATTGTTCGTGGTGGTAAAAAACTAACTACCGATAGTTTGCCTGACAAAGAACTGCGAGTTGAAATGTCTGCATTCCCAGATGCAATCTGTGCACTTGCTGTTGCGGCCTGCTTTATTGAAGGAAAAACTGTTTTTACAGATATTGATATCTGCCGTAAAAAAGAAACAGACCGCATTGTTGCTATTACAAGTGAACTTACAAAACTTGGTGCTCATATTGTAGATGAGGGAAATCAGCTTGTTGTTTATGGTGATGGCGGAAAGAGTCTTCGTGGTGGCGAAGTTGAATCATTTAAGGATCACAGAATTGTAATGTCTCTTGCATGTCTGGGGCTTGGCCTTGGTGATGGTGAATCGGTTGTTGTAAATGATGCAGAGTGGTGCAGCGTAACCTTCCCACACTTTTTTGAAGTCATGAATGAAATTGGAGCTGGTTTTGAAACAAGGCAATAAAGAGAATCCTGAATTTCTTCAAAGTCAGCTGATAACTTATATTGGAAATAAACGTGCTCTTTTAGATTTTATTGGAAGTGGAGTTAGTGAAGTACAGACTCGGCTAGGTAAGTCAAAACTAACTTGCCTTGACCTTTTTGCTGGCAGCGGTATAGTAAGCCGTTACTTGAAGCAGTATGCAAGTGCAATAACAGTAAACGATCTCGAAAATTATTCCTGCATTATCAACCGCTGCTATTTGAGCGATAAATCAAAAATCAACATCGATGAGTTACAGCAGCTTCATTCTTCTCTTTGTAAAAAGATAGACAGAAAAATGAGTGCTCTTGAAAAATCAGATTCTGGTTTTAAGAACTCTGGTTTTATTTCAGAACTCTATGCCCCTGCCGATGAAGATTCAATTGAAAAAGGCGAACGTTGTTTTTACACTCCTTATAATGCAGCCTATCTTGATGTTGCCCGTCAGCTTATTGAAAAAGAAGTTTCTCTTGAGTTAAGAGATTATTTTATTGCGCCGCTTTTGTCAGAAGCATCAATTCATGCAAATACAGCTGGAATTTTCAAAGGCTTTTATAAAAACTCTAAAACAGGAACTGGCCAGTTTGGTGGAAACGGTCGTAATGCTCTTTCAAGAATCCGGGGAAAAATTGTTCTGCCATTCCCTGTTTTTTCAGAGTTTAATTGCAAGAGCCGTGTATTCAGTCAGGATGCCAACAGTCTTGTCTTGGATGAAGCTCTGTATTCAAAAGATTTTACGAGAGATGGAGTTTTTGATTTTGCATATTTTGATCCGCCGTATAATCAGCATCCATATGGTTCAAATTATTTTATGCTAAATCTGATTGCAGATTATCAGCGACCGGATGAAGAAAAAATCAGCCGTGTATCTGGTATTCCAAAAGACTGGAATCGTTCTGATTATAATAAAAAACGAAAGACCTCTCAGGTATTTTTAGACCTTGTAAAAAATGTTCGTGCCCGCTACGTACTTGTTTCCTTTAATTCTGATGGCTTTATTCAGAAAGACGAGATGATAGAATTGCTTTCTGAATGTGGAAAAGTTGAAGTTCTGGAAGCTGAATACAATACTTTCCGTGGTTCAAGAAATCTCAATGGAAGAGAAATACATGTAAAAGAATATCTCTTCCTGGTTGAGAAAAACTAAAAACAAAAAAATCACAAAAAAATTGAAAAAAATCCTCAAATTTGTCTAAAAACAGTAAAAGTGTGTCTATTTATATAGCAGGAGGTTTTTAATGAAAAAAAATCAAATGCTATTTAAATTATTTATTGTATTGCTTCTTCCTGAATTTTTGGGAGTAACAACAGGTTGTGGAATAAAGTTTAAGCCAAAGGTTTTGTTTCAGGATTTTCAGGAGAAAAAAGAAACAATTAGTGCAGAAGATAAAAATCAGATTGTTTCACTTGCCTGCTGGAATGTTCAGACCTTTTTTGATGCTGTTACTGTTGGAACAGAATATTCTGATTTTACAAATTCTTCAAAATGGACAACTGAAAAATACAAAAAAAGACTGGATAAACTTTGTGAAGTAATGTCCTTATTAAATAGCGATATTCTTATTTTTGAAGAAATTGAAAATGAGGCGGTAGTACAGGATATTGCAAACAGACTGACAGATGGAGTCTGGACGAAAAAGAAGGGCTGGCAGCATGCATGCTTTGCAAAAGAAAAGGGGAGTGCAATTGGCTGTGCAATTTTCTCCAGATATGAAATTAAAAATCTTACAGTGCATAGTCTGGATATTAGTGTACATAAAAATACTCAGCCTTCCGAACGCCCGATTATGCAGATGACAGTATGCCCCGGTGAAAAAGAATTTGAATTGTTTGTAAATCACTGGAAATCAAAATCTGGTGGAGAAGAAGAAACTGAAATCTGGAGGGACTGGCAGGAAGCTTTGCTTTCATCTCTTGTAAGTAATTTATTGGCAGAAAATCGTCCGGTAGTTTTATGCGGGGATTTTAATCGCAGTATAGAAGGCTTTATTCCAGTAGAGCAGGATTTTCGCAGCAATGATAAAACTAATTTTATTTTGAGAGATTTTTCAGGAAATGTTGTAAAAATCAATTCTCCATGGTTTACAGAGGAAGGGAAATTTTCAACAGAAATTGGAAGTTATTATTATGATGGTGGCTGGGAAAGAATAGATAATTTTTTCTTTACCGGTGCAATAGAAGTATGTCAGTTTCATCCGGTTGCAGAACCACCTGTGGCAGATGAGAGTTCTATTCCACAGGGCTATAAGGTTTATACAGATTCCGGCTGTTCGGACCATCTGCCGCTGAAGTGTATTATTTCGATTTAGAAAGTTTTAGAGGTTTTGTTATTTCAGGAGAACCCAGGTTGCGCCGCTTCCGCCTTCTGCCTTTGTTTTTGGATGGCCGGAAGCTCCGCAGCGTTTGTCATGTTCAACAAAGCGGCGTACCAGTTCTCCAAGTACAGGGTCTGAACCGTGAGAATGAATTCCCTTGCCGTGAATAATAAGAACCTTTCGAAGTCCACGCATTTTACAGTCCGTAATAAATCTGTCGAGGCTTTGTTCTGCTTCAGTCTGGTGAAGTCCATGTAAATCGAGTCGTGCCTCAGGTTTCATATTCATCAGATAATTTCTATCGTAAAGTTGAGAACGTTCTTCCTGCTCTTCTGCAATTTTATCTTTATCAACGGTACCGTAGCGGCGGAGCCACAGTTCCATTGGATTTATCTGTTTTGTATTTTCTGCCTTAAGCTGTTTTTCAAAATTTTTCTCAGCCGCACGAGCTTTTTCTTCTGCTGTTGGTGCATTTGCTTTTTTATGAGAGACCTGGCTTTTACCGCTTTCCTTTTGCTTTTTTACCTGTTTTTTCTGCATTGAATCCCATTGATTCAGAATATCGCCCATGTCCATATTTATGCTCCTATCTGATTATACAAATCTCATCAATGTTACACCATCCGCCAGATTCACCAACCTGAATGTAATACCATTTTCCTGTACGTTCAAGAATCCGTACTCTCATGCCATTACTTACTTCCGAAACTGCTTCCGCGTTTTCTTGAGGAATGGAGTAGATTTTACAGCCGCTGCATATTCCGTAATGCTCATTTCGTCTTACTGTACAATAAATAAAAAGTGCAGTACCAATCAAAAGAATTGTTGTAAAAAACAATGCCCGGATTTTATGTTTTTTTCTTGCAGCAATTATAATGCATACTATCGAAGCTGCAATTACAATAAGCGAGATATACAAAAGCACTGTAGGGAAAATAGGATTTACAGAAGAAACAATTCCATATTCTGCCTCAAATGCAATTCTTGCCTGACGGGCTTTGTTGTACATTAAGAATTCGTTATGTTCTCTGGTGTAAAGATCAGCAAGTGTCTGACAGTCTTGTTTTGTAAGAATGATATTTGTTTCGATATCAGAAATCTGAGCTTCCTGATAAAAGGCAGAAGAGAAAATATCATCCTCAGTTATGACTGTGTCTGTGGTATCGCTCTGCGTAAATTCAATCTGTATTTCTGGCAGATATAATTCACTGCGGTAACCGTTGTAGCCTGTGGCATTTAAGCGGAAAGCTGGAACTTTTTGTTTTCCTGGTATAAGGCCTGTCCATTCAAAAGCAGCAACTGGAATAAGGTCGTGCGAATAAACTCGTTCACGTGGTCGTGCTTCAGTGAATTCAAATTCTTTTACGCAGGTAAAAATAGAATCTTTTGGAATATCCCAGTTAAATTGCATCAGCTGATTTGCATACTGCAGATTCACTGTAAAGTTAAGTTTTTTTCCGGTAGTAATTTTCAAGAGGGGAGAGGCTTGAACCGGCTCATCAGAATAAACTGTCGTACCATCTTCAAAAACAAGAACAATTCTTGGAAGCATTTTTGCAGGATCATCTGTTAAGGTTATATTTTCAAAAGCTATGGAACGTCTTCGATTTTGAATCATAACGGAAAGAGGTTTTAAGGTGTAATTTCCTTTTTTATTGAAGTTATACCAGATTTCAATAGATGTGCCGTTTTCTTCATAACTCTCAGATTTTCTGATTGTGCGGAAAGTTACTTCCGGCTGCTGATCTGTAGAAAGAATCTGTACTTGAGAGGAATGGATATTCGGAATCGTTACTATGAATTTTATATCAGTTTTTGTATAAAGCTTCTGACCTTCTTCTGGAATAATTCTGAGCGCATTTATTTGTTCAAGAGAGAGACTCTGTGCAGTCAAACTAAGAGAAAAAAATGCCGCAAGGAGTATAATTAGAAATCTTCTGCCAGATTTGAGCTGTCTTTTGATTCGCTGTTTTTCCATTGTTTCTGATCATTCTCCTTGATATGTTCGAATACTGCCTTCTCAAGATTCTGTGGTGTACTTTCTTCTGGAGAGGCTTGGATTTGATTGCTTTGGTTTTGATGTCCCTTTGCCTGTGCCTGTTGCATTGAAAGCTCAAAATTTATTTTTGCATCAATCTTTGAACTGTCAATTTCAAGAGCTTTTTTGAAATAATCTTTTGCTTCATCAAAATCTGAATTTCTCCAGGCAAGTACACCTGCATTGTAAAATGCAGAATAACGGACATTTGCTGGTGCTTCATCTGAAATATTTTTGAATTGTTCAAGTGCGGCAGAATCTTCACCAAGCATAATATAAGCTGTGCCAAGATCATATAACGCATAGCTTTGATTTATGTGATTATCATTTGCTGCTGCATTTTCAGAAGCCGTCATAAAGCAGGAAACTGCGTGTCTGTATTTTTTCTGCTGATATGAAACTGTTCCCTTAAAGATTTCTGTGGTTTGTGATGAACAACTGAAAAGAAGTAAAACAGAAAGTGCCACAGAAGCTTTTGCGACAGTTCTTTTTGCACCACCAAAGAATCTCTGGAAATTAAACTCAGTACTGATAAAACTTAAAATTAAAAAGATTGCTGCCAGTGACAAAAATAATTTATAACGAGGAACCGGTTTGACTTCGTAGGATGTAATCAGATTTTCTGTAGGACCAAATCGTAGTTGCGAAAGCAGCTGAACTGCAGAGCCTTTTTCCATTGAATCAATATACAAAAGATTTTCACGGTTATTGAAAAAACTGAATTTTGAGCTTGCTTCGGAAATGGAAGCTTCAAGTCTGTCTCGTCGTAAAGCTGTCATTACAGTTGTTTTACCATCACCTGTTAGAACCGGACTTTCTGTTTCTGAGCCAAATCCGATAAAACTTACAGGAATACCTGCTTTCTGACATTCCAGAAGTGCAGGGGTAAGCTGCGAGTCAGTTTCTTCTCCATCGGTAAATACCCAGATTCTTCCTGCTGACGAGAAGTTTGTCTGGAAGGTTTCTTTTGCTCTTAGAATACCTCTGCCTATACTTGAACCAGGAACTGTCATCAGATTAGGAGACATAACTTCAAGCAGTGATTCAACCATTGAGGTATCATCAGTCAATGGAATTGCGGCAACTCCATCTCCTTTTGCAAGTACGATAGCTACAGGTGTGCCTTCCATTTTTGAAAGAAGTTTTTTTGCATAGAGAGCTGCTGCTTCAAGACGTGGTGTGTTTCCCGGACAGTCTGTTGCCATCATACTGTGAGAAATGTCAAAGACCATTGCAACAGAATGTCCGCTCTTTTGTACTGGAACCAGATATGTTCCCCAGGTAAGACCTGCGCGTGCAAGAAGTAAAAATATAAATCCAATCAGCAGACAGCCTGACCGAACGAATAATATTTTTTTGTGTCTGAAACAGGCCATTTCTTTTAATATTACTCGTCTTATAAACCATGCGAGTATAAAGAGAATCAGCGCAACTGTTAAAAACTGTTTATAAAATAAATGATTAACTGTACGGTAAGTGTAATTTTGAGAAACTGTTTCAGCCTTTGAAACTGTGGAAAGAATGCCTGAAAGTTCATCAAGGGTTTGTGCTTCAAAATATTTTCCTTTAGAAATACTTGCAATCTTTTTTAGTGAGGCAGGATTGAAGTTTGAATCAAGGTAACCTGAATAAAGTTTTCCTGTTGTAGGATCTGTATATTCAATTGGAACTTTTCCCTTTGTGCCTATTCCAACAACATAAATAGTTATGTTGTTATCTGAGGCTAACTGAGCTGCTGTTTCCGGATGAATTTCTCCCGCATTGTTTTCTCCATCAGTGAGAAGAACAATGCATTTCTTTGGAGCCGAAGAAGAAACAAGATGACATACTGCTGTACTCAAACCATCACCTATTGCAGATCCGTTACCTAAAACTCCAGCAGAAATACTTGTTAATCTTTCTGAGAAGAAATTAAGGTCGCTGGTAGGAGGAACCAGTACTGCCGCATTACTTCCAAGTGCGACTAGCCCGTAACGGCTTCCATCCCTTTTATTTGAAAGTGTATAAATTGCATTTTTTGCGGCTTCGAGACGCTGAATCCCATCCATATCTTTTGCAGACATAGAAGGACTCGTATCGAGAACAAAAACAATATCTGTTCCAAGTGATGTATAAACCTTTTCCTGATTGGAAATAACTGGAGCTGCAAGAGCTGCAACTGAAATGAAAAATCCTGCAGTAAAAAATATACGGGCGAGAACAGAAAGAAATTTTTGTGATTTACCTTTCCATTCAAAAGAGCGGCCTTCCCAGTCTTCAAAAACAGCGGGAAAACTAATCTGGTTAAATATTTTCAGACTACGGAAAAGATATAGCAGAGGAATTAAGAGAAGAAGAAAAAATGCGGCGGGATTTTCAAAACTAGGCATTATTTCCTCCTTCAATTTCTAAGAGTTCAATCTGTTTTATTAGATTCTGAATTATCTCTGTTTTTTCATTTTCCTTAAAATATGCATCCTTGCTGTATCGTATATAATCTGTTCGAATAAAACTTGATGCGATTTCACCGAATGCTTCTTCCTTTGAATCTGAAAGAAGACCTCCTGTTGCTGTTTGCCAGCCTCGCATTAGTTCTGAAGTTGCAGAATGAGTAAAAGGATAAGCAAAACGTGTTTCAAGATAATTTCGCATAATATTCTGAATCTTTCCTGCAACAAGAGAATCCTGTTCATCTGATATCTGGCGAAGGGCGCGAATAGTCTGTTTCTTGTTTTTTTTGTACTTGCGCTGCAATCGTTTTGTATCTAAATAAAATAAAATGCTTTTTCGTTTTATGATGATTCTGATAATTGCTATGAGTAGTATTATTAGAGTGATTAGTGCTCCGTAAATTTTGTATGTTGTACCCGGAAGTAAAAGCGGTGCTGCAGTGTCTCGTAACGTCGTTGCATTGTTTGAATCTGTTGATACAAGTGAGACAATTTGGATTGGCTGGAATTCTACCGTAAGGTCTGTGTTTTCTATTGCCAGTGGCGGAAATTGAATTTCGCCGGTTTTCCATGGAATGAATGTTATTGAAAGTTGATAAAAATCTACACCTGCAGGAGAAAGCGTAATGCTTTTTATGTCGTAATCAGAAGATGTTAAACTAACTAACGATAGTTCGGTATTGTTTTTGCCGTCTCCACTAATCAACTGTTTAAGTTCTGAACTAGGATTGTTGAAAGTGCAGCGTAACTCTGCTGTATCGCCTATATAAACCTTTTTAGGAACGAGAATCTGCTGTGGTGAAATTTCTGCCATTTCTGTCTCCTTACCTTACCCTTGCTTTTCTTGCAAAAATCTGGTTTAGAACTTGAATCGGCTCTGTTTTCGTATCGAGTACAACAGGCATTATTCCGTGTTTAATGCAGAACTCCTGCCAGCGGTTTTGATTCATTTCGTTATATTTGCGCCATTCTTTTTTGAAGGCCGGCGATGAAGATGGAAGCGACATTTTGTGTCCGCTTTCTACATCCATAAACTTTACAGTGCCAAGAGATGGCAGTTCATCATCGAAAGCTTCGTGAAGATTTATTGCAATTACATCGTTTTTTTGTGCGAGGTTTATAAGTGGCTTTTCCCAACCGCCACAACGAAAGTCCGAAAGGATGAATACTAGAGTTCTTTTGCGGAGGACTTTAGCCGCTGCTGTAATTGCGTTGGGAAGCACTGAGCCGACAGTTGTTGTGTCTGGCAGTCGATCTAAATGATTTAGAATCTGCATAGTGTTTTCTTTACCGAGTGCAGGTTCACATGAAAAATGGATTGCCCCGTCGAAAAATACTGCGCCTGTAGGACAGTTGTTTATTTCGCCAGCTATTGTAACGAGGGCTGCGGTTTCGGCGGCGGCGGCGTATTTTGTGCGGCGGTCTGAGCCGTTATCAAGCTGCATGGAGCGCGATGAGTCTACAATCAGAAAAATCTGCAATTCGCGTTCCTCTTCAAATATTTTTATGTAGGGCCGCCCCATGCGGGCTGTAACGTTCCAATCGATAGAGCGGATGTCGTCTCCGCGAATATAATCTCGTACTCCTGCAAATTCAATGCCCTGGCCTCTGTAAAGCGAACGGAAATTGCCAGACTTCATTCCGTCTGCAATGTCAGCCGCCATCATTCTAAGGTAGAGAGCTTTTTTTATGAGAGAATCATTATTTGCAAGATATCGTTTTGCCATAATTACGGAACGGGAATAAAATCCAGAATTCTTGTGATAATATCATCTGCCGTAACATTATCAGCTGCAGCTTCATAAGAAAGTACAAGTCGATGTCTCAAAACATTTAAAGCAACGGCTTTAATATCTTCAGGTAAAACAAAATCACGGCCAGCAAAAAGAGCTTTTACCTTTGCACACTGAAGCATAGCAATTCCTGCACGAGGAGAAGCTCCAAAATGAATGTAGCGTGTAATGTCATTTGAGTTTGCTGTGTTTACAAGAGTGCGACCAGCCTGCTGACGTTTAGAATTTTCCGGTCTTGTTACTGTTAGAATTGAAACTATGTATTCAACAAGCTTTTCACTGCAGGTAACTTTTTCAGCAGCCTGTTTTAAAGCTTCAATGTCACTGGCTTTTACAATTTGCTTTACAGGAACTTCAGGTGCTTTTCCTGCAGTCTGCACAATTTTAATTTCGTTATCTGCTGCAGGGTAGGTGATTACCAGTTTCATCAAAAAGCGGTCGAGTTCGGCTTCTGGCAAATTGTAAGTACCTTCCTGTTCAACAGGGTTCTGTGTTGCAAGTACAAAAAATGGATCAGGAAGTTTGTAAGTTTCTTCTCCAATTGTAATCTGTTTTTCTTCCATTGCTTCGAGCATGGCAGACTGAACTTTAGCTGGTGCACGGTTAATTTCGTCTGCAAGAATTACATTTGCAAAAACAGGTCCCTTGCGAACACTGAATTTTCCGGAGTTCTGTTCATAGATTAAAGTTCCAGTAACATCAGCTGGCAGTAAATCAGGAGTAAACTGAATGCGCTTAAAATCAAGCCCAAGAATTTCTGCAGTGGTTTTTATCGCAAGAGTTTTTGCAAGACCTGGCACGCCTTCAACAAGAACATGCCCGCCTGCAATAAATGCTGTCAAAATATCATCAATAAGATTTTCCTGCCCAACAAGCCTTTTAGCGGCCTCTGCGCGGCAGTCTTCTATTATATGCACGAGTTTGTTTTCCATAGTGGAAGATTATAACAGAAATCATATTTATATTGGAAGTATGTAAAGGTTATCTATGATTTCCTACTTTACAAGCTTCTGTACAAGTCGATTTAACAGTCTATAAAGCAGGGCCAGTACAATTGTGGCTGCAAAAACGGCTGCAAGATAAATCGCAAGATTATAATGTCCTGTTTTATAAACTGGCATACTTCCCCAGTTAGAATCCGGTTTATAAATTAAGAAACGGAAGGCTGTAATCGCAATCAGATTCATCATATATGTTTCAAGCGAAAGCTTTCCAAAAAATCTACTTACAGGATTTGATGACTTATATTTCAGCATTATTGTAAAAATCATAATTGCAAACATTATACTATGTGGAATTACAAAGAAATAAGTTGCAATCTTTTTTCCGATATCAGGCCCATTGCCACTGAACTCTGTCCACCAGCCGAATTTATATTGACCAAAGCCAGCCAGACCTGCCGCAAGCAGAGTAAGGAAAATTACAAGAACCAGCTTGAGCCAGTAGAGCTTTTTGAACCACTCACGAATCTGATTTTCAAACTGAGCAAAAAGCATACCTGCCAGAAGAGCCGGACAGGAATTAATCCACCATTCTCCTGAAATCCACCATACCTTTTGCTGCATCCACCACTTTGCCTGTGCCTGACCAGCATCTGTAATCCACCAGTTCTTTGGACCTGCCCACCATGTAAAGTGTCCGTTTACACAGAAAATCATACCAAGTAAAACGATTACTAGGGCCATAAGGCAATAACTGATTTTTCTGTTCTTACAATTCTTAAAAATCAGATAGAAGGCTGTATAAAGAATTGTGGCAATTATAGGATACCATGCATATTCATTCATCATCGTTATGCCAATAAAGTTTGTAATCCACTGAGCTGCAGGAAGTTTTTCACCAGATGCAAAACGACATACAGCATAAATCAAAATGCTTACGTAATAAGGAATAACCAGAGTTTTTAAAACTCTCTTTTTCATAAATCCATTCAGATAATCTGCTTTACTTTCCAGACTTTTTATAAGACCAAAACCAGAACAGAAAAAGAAAATGGCAACAAAAAGATAACCAGCGTTTACAAAAATACTTAATTCCCCTGGTTTGCCATATCCGCCACCTGCCCATTGAAAGGCTCCTTCCTGAGAAATATGATGAAGAATAACTCCGATAGCCGCATATCCTCTAAGCGACTTCATTGCTTCAAGAGAAGAAGAATCTTCATGTAAGTTTGAGCTTTTAAATCCAGCGAATTTACCGCCCCAGATAAACAAGGCAATTAAAATTGCATAAACAGCGTAGGTTAAAAACATTTTTTACTTCCTTTTTGATTAAGATGAATAAAATTATAGCATAGTATCAAGACAAGTCAAAAAAATATTCAGGATGGACTCATAATATATTATTCATAAACTGCATAAATATACAAAAATTATGTATAATTATTGACTAAGGTAAAAGAAATTCGCATAATTAGGGCATTATGATTAATCCATTAGCAAAAGAATTGAATGATACCCTCGCTGGTTCAGTAGTAGACGCCCTCATGTCAGATATGGGCCGTCGCCTTTATTTCCCAAACGGAATTATTTCTCAGGGTGGAGAAGCCGCTAAAGACGCTCACTTCGCAAACGGTACAATTGGTATGGCAGTTGCTCAGGGCACTCCTATCGAGCTTGATTCTTACAAAAAGAATATGCCTTCACTTACACCGCGCGAAACAGTTGCTTATGCAAAAACTGCCGGTAATCCAGATCTCCGTGCTTTATGGAAAGAAAAAATCATAGAAAAGAATCCTTCACTTAAAAATAAGCAGTTCTCACTTCCAATTCTTGTTCCAGGTCTTACAGCAGTTCTTTCTTATGTAAGCGATCTTTTTGTTGATGTAGATAAGCCGCTTCTTGCAGCAGATCCTTGCTGGGACAATTACGAACTGATTGCTGCAGCCCGCCGTGGTGCTGAGTTCCATCAGTTCAAATGTTTTGAAAACGGAAAGTTCAATATTGCAGACCTTGAAGCAAAAATGAAGGCTGATGCAGAAAAATACGGTTCAGTTCGTGTTATTTTGAACTTCCCTCAGAATCCTTCTGGATACAGTCCAACAGTTTCTGAAGCAAAAGAGATTGTTCGCATTGTTCTTGAAATTGCAGAATCTGGTAAAAAGGTTCTTGTTCTTTCTGATGATGCTTATTTTGGTCTCAACTACGAAGATGATATCGAGCCTCAGTCACTCTTTGCTTACATGGCAGATCTTCACGAGAATGTTCTTGCAATCAAAGCTGATGGTCCTACAAAAGAAGATTTTGCATGGGGCTTCCGTGCAGGTTTTGTAACTTTTGCATCAAAAGGACTTTCTGATGCTCAGTACACAGCTCTTGTAACAAAGTTTATGTCTGCAATCCGTTCTTCTGTATCTTGTTCTTCAACTCCATCTCAGAGCCTTGTCATGCATGCTCTTAAGGATGAAGCACACAACCAGCAGAAAATCGAATGCCGCAACATGCTCAAACGCCGCTACGACCTTGTACGCAAGTTTGTAAATACACATACTTCAAAAGTTCTTGAGCCACTTCCATTCAACTCAGGTTACTTTATGAGCTTCCACGTAAATACAGGTAAGGCTGAAGAAATCCGTAAAGCACTTCTTAAGAATGAAGGCATCGGTATTATTCAGATTGACCCACACACTTTGCGTGTAGCTTTCTCAAGTATTGATGAAGATAAGATTGATTCAGTTTACACAAGCATTTATAATGTAGCTGATGCATTGTAAAAAAAATAACCGCTTTACTAAACTTGTTTATTCTTCTCTTTTAATCTGTGCAAGCCTTTCGCTTTTCGGCTGTTCAAAAATGGGTGGCCGAAAAAATAAGCAGACAGTCTATCAGCAAAACAGAATTGTAATCTGGACCAGTTGCCGTGAGTTTGCACAGTACATAGAACTTTTTAATCGCCAGCATAAAGACAATAGTGCAATTCTTGTTTACAAGGATAATCCATCCCTGTCACTTCCGCCGGCAAAAGATGAAAATCCACCTGATATTATAGTCGGCTCCTGGCTACGCACAGATTTACCGCAGAAAAATTTTAAATCACTTGAATATCTTTTTGATACAAAAAAACTGACTTCAGATATTTTTTATCCGCAGCTGCTGGATTCTGGAAAATATAAGGACAGTCATTATCTGCTTCCGGTAAGTTTTAATCTTCCAGCGATAATTTTTGCATCAGAAAATAAAGAACTCATACCAGACAGTTATGTACTTTCTTTAGAGCAAATCAGAGGAACTGCTTCAGCCTTTAATACCAAAAATAAAAAAGAGATTTACACAAAAATTGGTTTTACACCGCTGGGTAATAGTGATTTTCTTTATCTGGTTGCAAAAATGAAAGGTTCTGATTTTAGAGAAGAGAAGGGTGACATTATATTTAAAAATCAGGGCCTGCTTAATGCTGTTAGTTTTTTGAACGACTGGGTAAACAAAGATAATTCTTCAGCACAGGAAGAAGAAGATTTTACCTTCAAATATCTTTTTATGCCGTATTACAGACAGGTTTCAAGCGGCCGTACTCTCTTTGCATACACAACAAGCGATAAGTTATTTAAGATTTTAAATGAACAGGATCTCGAAATAGACTACCGATGGTTAGTTGAAGATAAACAGATTTTTATTGAAGATTCAAATACAATGATGGGCATCTACAAAAAAGCCCGGAACCAGGTAGGTGCAACAGAATTTATCAGCTGGTTCTTCCAGTCAGAAAATCAACGTAATATTCTTGAAACAAAAGAAAGAATGCATCTCGAAACGGATATGTTTGGAATTGCCGGTGGCTTCTCTTCTTTGCGTGATGTAACCGAACATATTCTTCCAGTCTATTACAATCAACTGCTTACAAATCTTCCACCAGATGAAATGCTTACAGTCCCACAACAACTTCCGCCTCGCTGGGAAAGCTACCGAACATTAGTTGTGGAACCATATATCAAAGACTCACTTACAACTCCTTCTGAGGAGCCTGCGCCAGTCTTCCAGGATTATGAAAAAGAATGGCGCAAGAAGGTGTTTGATTAATTTTACAGTTTACCCGCTTCCATCTTTACAAGCATCATGTTCGCATTCCAGAGCGTCATATATTTTGCAACTCCGATAAAATCATTGCCGAACATATCAAACATGTTGCTGCGCATTGTAAATGGTGGAACCCGGCCAAGAATCTTTTCTCCGTCGGTCAGGTAAGCCATCTGAACTGGCATAGCATATTCACCAGTATCACTAAAGCCACCGCCACTAAACTGAACAGGTAATACTGCAAGTTTTCCATTCAGAATCTCTTTTGGAGTTTTCTTCTGTGCTGTAATCTTAAAGTTTACCCAGCCGTTGTTCGGAATGTCGCGGTAATTATGATAGGCACTTCCTGTACATTCAACGCCATATTTTTCCGCAATGCGCTTATCCGCATATCCTCGTAAAATCTTACCATTTTTGATGTAGCACAGTTTATCGCCCTTATGTACAATACCATCCGCATCCCAGAAAGTATTCATCCAGATATTCTTTTTAGCAACGTTATGACAAATTGTAAGGCTATCAGCAAAAACTTTTTCACCAATTTTACCGCTCAAAAGGGAAGTTCCGAGAGCTAGTTTTTCAGCATTCAGGCTGTCTCTCAATTTTCCGCTCAGGTTCCAGTCTGGCAGCATAATGATCAGTTCGTCTGGCAGCTCCACCATTTTCGTAAAGTTAGAAAGATAATTGTCAGCCATGCGGCGGAACTTTGCAGAAGAAAATCCGTTTCTGAAATTCAAAGAGAACCAGCCGTCATCCAGATCCTTGCTGTCCTTGTGCTTAAAAGTAATGCCGACACCATTGTGTCCGTCACGAACCTGATAATCCATGCCCGCGCTGTTCTTCTGTTGCTCAAAATAAGAGTTTACATAGAAAGTACCGCTGTAAGTAAAATCAGGATGTGTCTTAAGTAAATATTCAAGCTCAGCCTTAGCCTTTTTCATCAGTTGTTCATCAGTTAAAAGCTTTTCTGTTTTATCCAGTTCGCGTACACCGTTTTCTAAATCAAACGGATACTGTCTCTTTAATTCCAGATTTTTCTCAGCAAGTGCATATCCTTCTTTGTCACTCATTTTTCCCAACTGATAATGAACGCCCACAAATCCATTATCATACACTCTGAACGAAGTTGTCGTTTTGTCAAATTTATTAAACGAAACAATTTCGTTTTCCACAATATGAACTTCAGCTTCAATGTTTGTAGTTGTATATTTTTCCTTCTTCATTTTTTACCTCTAGTTAATTGTCAATTTTTTTACACGAATAGTTGGTCCGCCTGTAGCTGTCGGTAAACTCTGACCACCCTTACCACAGGTTCCACTAAAGAACTGTAAATCATTACCAACTGCATCAATATCAAACAGAGTCTGAAATACATTTCCTGTTACAACATTAACCCGCAATGGTTCGCACAACTTTCCGTCTCGAATTCTGTAACACTTCTGTGGCTGGATTGTAAACGTAGAATTTCCTGTTCCGTAATTCCAGTCAAAAACATAGATACCATCTTTTACACCTTTGATAATATCTTCCGGTTTATCAGGACCTGCCAGCATATAAGTGTTTGTCATGCGTACTAATGGTGTACAGTTGTAATCCTGTGCACGTGCGTTGCCGGTTGGTTCTTCTCCAAGAATTGCGGCAGATTTAGCATCATGCAGACGACCACTTAATATACCATCCTTAATTAAATATACTTCTTTCTTCTTGTTGCCTTCATCATCATAAGGACAGTAACCGTGATGCATGCTGTCGCCTTCATCAACAATCGAAACTTTCTTGTTTGCAACAAGCTTACCCATAGTCCATTCATCACGTAAAGTTTTATCGTTCAGCATAAAATCAGCTTCACTCTTGTGACCAAAACTTTCGTGAGTAAATACAGATGTAACACTTGGTGAGAGAACACAAACATATTCACCTGGTTCAACTGCAACATTGTTGCGGGCAAAATCAACAGCACGGTCACGTTTTTCAATAATTTCCTGCTCACGTCCTTTCAGAGATTTTAAGTCAAAGCCCCAGAGTTGTTCTCCTCCGCCATAGGTAATATTATCCTTACCGCTAATCTGGAACCACATGTTTACACAGCCACGTTGAATGTCCTGAATGATTTCAGTTCCTTTGCTTGTATATAATTCTTTGATTACATTTTTATAAAAGAAGTTTGCGTAAGTAACTTTGATGTCGGTAATAGATTTATCAATACATTTTTTTCTGTAGTCATTAACAAGTTTCTCGCGGTCATCTTTTGTTAAATTTCTAAAACTGTTTGTGCCATTAAATTTCAGGATTTCAGCTTTGTTTACACTGAAATTCTTTACAATTGGATTCTCCAGAATTTTAGGATTTGGAGTAGCCAGTTTGGCGAGTTCGTCAATTTTATTCTGGATTTTGTCTATATCGTTGGTTTCTGCAGAGTACCACATCTTTCCATCAAAAATGCGGATCATTGCACCTTTTTCGCTGGCCTCGCTGTTATACAGAACTTCGTCATCCTGCATTCCATAGCTGGCATTTTTTTGATCTTCAATCCGTACATCAGTGTACAGATCCTTAGGAAATTTGAATTTCATATATCCTCCAATTTTTGTGATGCTTTAATTTTATCACACACATATCATATATGCCAAAATTAATATTGATTTTTCATGTTCACGAAATGCAATAATTAGTACACGAATTGTAGAATTTCAGATTTTCATAAATGAAAAGAAAAAGTGAAAAAAAATCAAAAAAAAATGCAAAAATTTTTAATTTTTTTTATAAATTCAGTTGACACTTTTTTTAATTAGATATATATTCTCTATCACCGTCGCAACACTGAGTTGCGACACAACAACAAAACAGCAGATCTTTGACATAATAGGGAAGGAAAGAATAGAACAAGTAAGGTTCTAAACAAAATAAAGCGAGGAAATCGCTAGTTTTGTTCTGTAAGCAATTGACTACATTTTTATCAGTTTTTATAAACTGACCTAATAATCAATTTCAACTTAATTATATAGTTGGGAATTGAACTGTTTATGAGATCATTACCCTTCGGGGTATTGAAATAATCATGGAGAGTTTGATCCTGGCTCAGAACGAACGCTGGCGGCGCGTCTTAAGCATGCAAGTCGAGCGGTAAGTCGGGAG
>Ga0129306_1000153_pt1 | contig 121340 bp, 110 predicted proteins | sample P827metagenome_FD_94438 | JGI IMG/M metagenome (GOLD analysis project Ga0129306, IMG submission 94438) | Capybara group fecal microbial communities from Wisconsin, USA - P827 metagenome | ecosystem: Host-associated > Mammals > Digestive system > Large intestine > Fecal | place: USA: Wisconsin...
ACATGGTAATAATGTGGAAGTTATATACCTTAAAGTTACGAAAAATCGAGGTCTTTTCCAAATATAATTACTTGAAAATCAGTAAGTTAAGACAATATTTTTTAAATTTTGTCATGTGCTAAACTCAAGGTTCAAGAAACAGCCTTACAGCGACCATCCCGAGCTGGTGAACACCCTTGCCTCCGATGCCCTTTACGTGATTTGCCAGTGGGACGGTGATCCAATGACTGTGAATACGGGCTACGCCAGGGCTACCGTAACCGAGATACGCGACGGACGCACCGGCAGCATCACCACGCCCCAGGTATCGGCCGCAAACAAATTCGTCATAGCCCTTTCCGGCAAGATGGCCCAGGAGTGGAGTACATTCGTAAAGGTTGGCCTGAATGTGGAATTGAACTGCACCATCACTGTGGGAGGCGTCTCAAAACCCATCCTCACCCAGGTCAGCACCATGTACCAGCTCATGGCCGACGGGCGTGACGTCTCCAACACACCCGGACAGAACGCCAGCCTGTATTCCGTCTTCGACCCCATGACTTATCCCGTTGTGAGCAAGGATGGTACCCGGGTATGGCTCATACAGATTGACGGCCGCCAGGGATGGTATTCCATGGGCGTCAAGGGCTATGAGATGTTCCGTATAGCCAAGAAACTTGGCGGATGGTGGGCTACTCGCCTGGACGGCGGCGGCTCCTCCTGCACATGGGTCTGGAACGGCTCGTCCGGAAGCATCGTGGGCAGGCCTTACGACACCCCCGGCGGTGAACGCAGCTGCATGAACTACCTCCTTGTACGAGCTAAGAACTAAAGCGTCAAACGCTCCGGCTTCTTGATTTCCCTGGCATTCACGGATTCTGCTTTCCGTAAATGCCGGGGTTTTCATTTTTGAAGAAGAGCAAAAATAGCTATATTTGTAAGGATGAAAACTGTCAGAATCATACTTGCGGCGGCGCTGGTGCTGCTGCCGGCGGGTCTCGGGGCCCAGACAAAAGCGGAGACTTCGCTCTACAATAAAACCATTGCCAAACCTTCCGTGAAGGCGGCAGACAAGTTCCTCAAGAAATTTCCCAATTCCGTCTACGCTCAGGAAGTACTTGAAATTAAGGAGAATATCCTCACGGAAGCCTTTGTAAAAGACAACGTGAGCGCCATCTCCAGGGAAGACGCCCTTGGCGCGGCGGGCGGCGGCACAATTGACGCCGTGGGCTGGAAAAAGGACAAGAAGGAACACGTCCTGGCTCTTGGCCCAGACCTGAGCCTGAAGATACTTTCCCCTGACGGCAAAGCGGAAGACACCCGCGTCATTCCCGTATATACAATGGAAGAATCTCCCTCCGCTCCGAAGCTGGTCCTTCCCATGGAAGTGATTTCCCCTGTGGGTGCAAGGCGGAACTATGTGCACTTCGGATACCGCAACGGCGCATCGGAATACGTTGAGGTCCTGTACCTTCCGGAAGAGGACATCCTGCACCAGGCCATGTTCTACGGCACACCCGTGAAAGACGGCGGGATAGAAGGCCAGAGCCCGGAAATGATGGAAGGCCTCACACTCAGCGCGGAAGTCCTCTGGCTGGTGGGCCGTCTGAAGGAAAACCCCTCCCTGGTCCAGATTTCCAAGGCCGATATCCTTACGGACGAGTCCATCCGCTGGTGGCTCTCCCGCAATCCCAAGGCCCAGACAACAGCATCGAAGGTGAGCTTCGGCCTGCTGGATGCGGAGTCGTCCCTGGTGTCGGCGTACAAGAAAGCCTCCAAGGAAAAGGGCAGGAGTTACAGCACAGCCATGTTCGACATAAGGGGCTATACCGTAATCTGCGCAGGCAAGGGCGGAGAGCATTCCCTCATCTGGGCGGAGCCCGTCTGCCGCAACCGCAAGACGGAAAAGTACATCCGAAGCATCTACTTCGAAAACGACGGTACCACCCTGGACATCATATACTACAAAGGAAGCAGAACCTTCAAGAAAAAGGTGTCCCTGGCCTCGCAGAGTCTCAAGCATTTCAACTAATTACAACAATATGAGCCAACTTCACGTTATCAACCATCCCATGATTCAGCACAAGCTCACAATCATGAGGAACAAGGAAACAGGATCCAAGGATTTCCGCCAACTGCTTAACGAGATTTCACTTCTTATGGGCTACGAAGTCCTCCGTGACCTTCCTCTGGAAGACATCCAGATAGAAACGCCCATCTGCAATATGACGGGGAAGGAGATATCGGGGCGCAAACTGGCCATCATTCCCATCCTTAGGGCCGGCCTTGGCATGGTGGACGGCCTTCACACCCTGGTTCCGGTGGCAAAGGTGGGTCACATAGGCCTTTACCGCAATGAGGAAACCCACAAGCCCGTGGTCTACTACTGCAAGCTTCCGGAAGACATCCAGAAACGCCTTGTCATAGTGACGGATCCCATGCTGGCAACAGGCGGCAGCGCCTGCGACGCCATCTCAATGCTGAAGGAAAGAGGCTGCAATAACATCCGCCTCATGTGCCTTGTGGGAGTGCCGGAGGGCATAGAGAAAGTCCAGGCGGAGCACCCGGACGTTGACATATATGTGGCCGCCGTGGACGACCACCTGAATTCCGACGCCTACATAGTCCCCGGCCTTGGAGATGCCGGAGACCGCATTTTCGGAACCAAATAATCAGTCTGGAAAGCTTTCCAGACGGACATTTTCAAGCGTCACCCCCGGGGTGGCGCTTATTTGCGTGGGGGTATCGGTCCAGAAGAAGACGGAGTCCGATATCTTTATGCCGTGGATGGTCTCTTCCGTGCCGTCGGCCTTGATGGCAACGGCGCAGCCGCGGCAGGTGACACGCGTGATTTCGATGTCGGTAAATTCCGGGATGAAGTTCCGCGTACGGGCGGCTACATTGCTCTCATAGCCAGCGGGGCGGTCTGCGTAGTCCGTCTGGAAGACGATTGCCTGGTCCCGGATGTCAGTCATCTGGATATCGTGGATACGGATGTTGGATGTCTTTCCACCACGCTCCGGGGCACTCTTGAAGCGGAGACCGGTGTCCGTGCCGCAGAAGGTGTTGTGACGGACGGTTATGTTTTCCATGCCGCCGGAGAATTCGGAGCCAATCACAAAGCCGCCGTGGGCATGGAAGACTGTGTTGTATTCTATGACGATGTCCTTACAGGGGCCGTCCTTGAGTGCCTTCTCCCCCGCCCCGGCCTTGAGGCAGATTCCATCGTCTCCCACGTCAACAGTACAGCGGGCAATGTAGACACGCTGGCACTGCATTATGTCTATGCCGTCGCCGTTCTGGGCGTTCCAGGGGCACCTGACAGTGACGCCGTCAATGGTAACGTCCTGGCAGCGCTGGGGCACAAGGTGAAACTTGGGAGAGTTCTGGAGGGTGACTCCGGTGACGGACACCCTCTCGCAGTCCGTGAAGCGGACAAGGTGGGTGCGCATCTTCTCCTGCTTTCTGGCATCCGGTGCAATGTCCGGTAAATGCTTGAGGCCGAAGGGGTACCAGAGGGAGCCGTCGTCACTGACCGTGCCGCCCATCTTGCGGTAGTCCTTCCATTCCACGTCGCTTACCTTGCCCCTTTTGACTGGCCTCCACCATGCGCCGTTGCCGTCTATGATTCCCTCTCCGGAGATACTCACATCGTGCCTTTTGGAGGCCGATATGCCGGGCCGGACGGACTCCCCGCTCAGGTGATCCCTCTTGTCCGGGGAAAGAATTATCACGGCCCCGCGCTCCAGATGCAGGTCCATGCAGTCCTTCAGGACGATGGGCCCCGTCAGATACAGCCCCTCCGGCACCACAATGCGTCCGCCGCCCATCTTGACCACTGCGGCTACGGCCTTCTGAAAGGCCTCAGTATTCAACGTTATCCCGTCAGGAACGGCGCCGAAATCAATAATGGAAACTGATGCGTCCGGTATACTCACCGGAGCGGGCGTCTGCGCACAAATTACCTGAAAAACAGCCAGAGCGGCAAGGAGGAGCAATATCTTTTTCATACTCCGCAAAGATGGGTATTTTTTTCGTAAAAAGAAAACCGGCCCGCACCATTGAGGGCCGGGCCGGTTCAGTACTGCGGGAGATATCTTAGATAAAGATATACTTGCAGATGAATATAGCGGCAAGTACCCACATGGTGATGGAGATCTTCTTGAACTGTCCGCTGATGGCGTGGCAGAGAACATAGGAGATAACGCCAAGGAGGATACCGTCAGAGATGCTGTATGCAAGGGGCATCATGATGATGGTGACAAAGGCGGGGATTGCCTTGCTGTAGTCGTCCCAGTGGATGGTCTTCACCGAAGGCATCATGAGCACACCGACGATGATGAGTGCGGGTGCGGTAGCTGCGCTGGGGATGGCCAGGAAGATGGGGCTGAAGAACAGTGCCAGGATGAAGAAGAGTGCCGTTGAGAAGGCTGTGAGACCGGTACGGCCGCCTTCACCCACGCCGGATGCGCTCTCCACATAAGTAGTGGTGGTAGAGGTGCCGAAGCAAGCGCCGGCTACGGTTGCGATGGAGTCGGCAAGGAACATCTTCTCAAGGCCGGGGATTTCTTCATTGCCCTTGTTGATGATGCCTGCACTCTGATGGACGCCGATGATGGTGCCCATGGTGTCGAACATATCAATGAACAGGAAGGTGAACACAACTGCAAGCATATCCCAGGAGAGGATGCTGCTCCACTCGAACTTGCAGAAGATAGGCTCGATGCTGGCCGGGAGGGAAACCACGCCGCTGAACTTGGTAATGGCTTCACCGGTTGCCGGGTCCTTCATGAAGAGGCCTATGACAGAGGTTGCCAGAATGCCCAGGAGCATTCCGCCACGCACCTTTGCCATGACAAGACCGGCGGTGATGAACAGGCCTATGATGCCAAGGAGGGCGGGACCGCTGGTGATGTTGCCAAGGCCTACCAGAGTGGCGTCGTTATTGACGATGATACCGGCGTTCTGGAGGCCGATGAAAGCGATGAACAGGCCGATACCTGCGCCGATGGCCTTCTTGAGAGTGCCGGGGATGGCATTCAGGAGCCAGCTGCGGACCTTGGTGATGGTGAGGATAATGAAGATGAGACCCTCAAGGAAAACGGCGGTCAGGGCAAACTGCCAGCTGTGACCCATTCCAAGGCAGACAGTGAACACGAAGAAGGCGTTGAGGCCCATGCCGGGGGCAAGGCCGAAAGGCTTCTTTGCGAACAGAGCCATCACCAGGGTACCCACTATGGCGGCCAGAGCGGTTGCAGTGAAGACTGCTCCGCCGGGCATGTCAAGGGCGCTGAAGATTCCGGGGTTCACGGCCAGGATGTAGGCCATGGTGAGGAAAGTGGTGAGACCGGCAAGGATTTCGGTACGGACGCTATGCTTCGAGCTGTCGAACCCGAAGAGCTTTTCAAATGCAGGCTTCATGGTTTATTCCTCCTTTAGAAAACCCATTTGGTGCCCAGGCAGGGACGCACCTTGAAACCGTCGTAACCTGCGAAGTTGCAGGAGAACTCTATCTCGGAGCCGACATGGAGGTTGGGGCAGCCGAAGAGCTGGCCAACGTTGTACCATATCTGGGGCTCGGAAATGAAGACGAACTTACGGTTGTGAACGTTGTCACCGGTGATGAAATTGGCTTCTGCGAAGTTGACCACGTCTTCACCCCAGATATCGGCAAAGCCACTGAAGCGGAGACCCTGGACTCCGAAGATGTCCTGCATGCCCCATACGAAGGTGAACTGGAGGGGAAGGCTGCTGGTGACACCGCTGCTGAAGGTCTTGTAGAGGAGCTTGAAGTTGAAAGTATTGGAGAAGTTGTCGTTGTGGAGGAAGTAGTCTACACCGAACAGGAAATTCTGGTTCACGCCAACCAGACCGTTGTACTCGACCTGCAGGCTGAGGGGTGCGAGGGCGCTGTCTCCCCAGAAGTTGAAGCAGCGGGCGATTTCCATGTAGCTGCCGCTGGGAGCCTGGTTTACACCGTTGGCATCCTTTGCATTGTAGTCGTAGTCGATGAAGAAGAAGGTGTTACCCCAATTGTCTCCGTAGAAACCCTCGAGGGTAGTGGTGAAGTGACCTCTGCTAAGATCGTAGAAGGTCTGGAGGTTGGTCTGTGCAGATGCGGCCTGCGCCAGTGCAAAAGCGGCAACTGCGGTGGCAAAGATGAATTTCTTGTTCATAAAGCGTAGTTTATGGTTAAATATTTAAATAGTTCACCCGGCCTCTGCGCCGGGTGTTTTTATTACTTTCTGAGCGAAGGGTTGATCTCAAAGTTTACAGCCTTGTCCCCATCTGGGTTTGCTCCGAACTCGTAGTCCTTACCCGGAAGTATGGCGTTGAGGATTACACCCACTATCGCAGCCACGGCAAGGCCGCTGAGTTTGGTGAAGCCAAGATCAATGGCGTCCCCTGCACCGTACTTGATGCCTATTGCAAGCACCAGGATGAGAGCCATCACAATGACGTTCCGGCTCTTGGTGAAGTCCACCCTGTTCTCCACGACGTTCCTCACACCCACGGCGGAAATCATACCGTAGAGCACCAGGGAGACACCGCCTATTGTAGCAACGGGCATACAGCTTATGAGTGCGCTGAACTTGGGGCAGAAGCTGAGGATGATGGCAATGACTGCGGCTATACGGATAACCCTGGGATCATATACCTTGGTGATGTTCAGGACGCCGGTATTCTCACCGTAAGTGGTGTTTGCCGGAGCGCCGAACAGGGAGGCCAGCATGGTTGCAAGGCCGTCGCCCATGAGGGTACGGTGCAGGCCGGGATCTTCCAGGTAGTTGATTCCCGTGGTGGAAGAAATGGCGCACATGTCACCAATATGCTCCATCATGGTAGCCAGCGAAATGGGGACGATGGCTATGATTGCCGATACTATGAGGCTCCAGTTGGGATTTGCAAACACGTGGAAGGCGGTGTTGTTCCAGTGGAACGGAACGCCCAGCCAGGCAGCTTCCTTCACGGCAGTGAAGTCGCACAGTCCGAAGCAGGCGGCAACGATGTATGAGCCAAGCACACCCAGAAGGATGGGGATAATCTTGATCATCCTCTTGCCCCAGATGTTGCAGACGATGATGATTGCAATGGCCAGCAGGGCGATCCACCAGTTGCTGCTGCTGTTCTGGATAGCAGAGCCGGACAGCGTGAGGCCGATGGCGATGATGATGGGACCCGTTACTATGGGCGGGAAGAAGCGCATTACCTTTTTTGCCCCGAATGCCGCGAACAGACCTGCCAGGATGAAATAAATTATGCCTGCCGAGAAAACTCCGATGCAGGCATAAGGCAATGATTCCGCAGCGCTGAAACCTTGCTGCTCTCCCATTGCGACAACGGCCGCGTAGCCGCCCAGGAAGGCAAAGGACGACCCCAGGAAAGCAGGGACGCGAAACTTGGTGCAAAGGTGGAAAATCAGTGTGCCCAGACCTGCGAAGAGCAGTGTAGCGGACATTGACAGGCCCGTGATTACCGGGACCAGGACGGTGGCTCCGAACATGGCGAACATGTGCTGGAAGCCGAGGGTAAGCATCTTGCCCGTTCCAAGAGCGCGGGCGTCATAGATGGCTTGCTGCTGTTTTGTCATGATATAATAGGTTTGTAAGTGTATCCAATCCCTTCAGTCCTATTATGACCGTGCAAAGTTAATAATAAAATTATTTGACAACAATATGGCCGCATGCAATTCTTCACAAAGTTTTCAACATTTGCCTCCGCAAGGTTTCGCAAAAATTGCTATATTCGCATAAAACTAGCTACACATGACAAACCGCATAGTCTTATCTTTTCTCATTCTCTTTACCGCAGCACTTTCCGCCTCATCCCAGCCTTCCGGACGCATAAACTGGAACGGCGGCTGGACCTTCTCAAAGGACGGAGTTTCCCGTGTCCTGGACCTCCCGCACGACTGGGGAGTAGAAGGGCCTTTCCGCCAGGAGTATCCCGGAGAAACGGGCAAGCTGGCCTGGTGGGGCATGGCTGTGTACCGTAAAGTGCTGGAGGTGGGCAAGGAAGACCTTCAGAAAGATATCCGTCTTGAAGTTGACGGCGCTTTTTCCAACGCGGAAGTGTTCGTTAACGGCACCCGCGCCGGCGGCTGGCCATACGGCTACGCCTCATGGGCGGTGGACCTTGGCGCCTATATCCACGAGGGAGACAATACGGTAGAGATCCGGCTGGACAACAAGCCGGAAAGCTCCCGCTGGTACCCCGGAGGCGGCATTTACAGGAACGTCTGGATTACAAAATCGGCCCGCACAGCCGTAGACCACTGGGGAACATTCATCACCACCCGTCACAAGGGGGACTTTGCCAGGGTGGTACAGAGGGTAAGGCTTAAAAGCGACAGTCCCAAAGTGGCCTGCATCACCACAAGGATATTATATAAGGAAGAACTGCCGGGAAAGATAGTTGAGCACATCGTAGCGGAAACCCGCAGCGTAGAGCAGGTGTACGACGGCCGCACCATAGTCCAGACCTTCGAGCTTGGGGACATCCGCCTGTGGACCCCGGAGAACCCGCTGATGTACATAGCACGTACGGTAATAGAGGGAGAGGACGATGTCTACGAGACGCCCTTCGGCATCCGCAGCGCAGAGTTCCGGGCCGACGGTTTCTACCTCAACGGAGAGAAAACTTTCCTTAAAGGCGTATGTCTGCATCACGATGCCGGAGCCCTTGGTGCCGTCTGGAATGACGATGCCTGGATCCGCCGCCTGCAGATGCTCAAGGACATGGGTTGCAATGCAATCCGTACAAGTCACAATCCTCCGGCGCCGGAGCTTCTGGACCTTTGCGACCGCATGGGCTTCCTGGTCCTTGACGAGCTCACGGACACCTGGACCTGGTCCAAAAAGGAAAACGGTTATGCCACGCTGTTTGACAACTGGGCAGAAAAGGACCTTGTGGCAATGATCCACCGCGACCGCAACCATCCTTCCGTGATAGCATGGAGCATTGGCAACGAGTGCGGGGAGCAGGGGGACAGCACCCGCTGGTGGATTCCACAGATGCTCACGGACATCTGCCACAGGGAAGACCCCACCCGCCCCACCACGGCCGGCAACGACAACCCCTGGGCCGCCTTCCAGCCCTATGTGGAGACTATCGACGTTTACGGATTCAACTATAAGCCCCATTTGTATCAGAAGTTTGTTCAGCAGCACCCCGGCAAGCCGGTCTACGGCTCTGAAACGGCATCCTGCATATCTACAAGAGGGTACTACCGCTTCCCCGTGGAGCAGGAAAAGGGTAAAGGCTGGGCAATGGAGCCGCCCTTCCAGGTGAGTTCCTATGACCTGTACGCCCCGGGCTGGGCATCAAAGCCGGACTACGAGTGGCAGTATGAAGACGCGGTTCCGGAATGTGCCGGAGAGTTTGTATGGACGGGCTACGACTACCTTGGAGAGCCCACGCCGTTCAACATGGATCCTTCGGTCCTTACCAACTTCCACACAGAAGAGGAACGCGAGGCTTTCAAGAAAATGGTGGCCGGCTGGGGACAGACCATAAGCGACGTTCCCCTGCCGTCACGCAGCAGCTACTTCGGCATCATGGACCTTGCGGGATTCCCCAAGGACCGCTACTGGCTGTACAAGAGCCGCTGGGCTCCTGACGTCCCCACGGCCCATATACTTCCCCACTGGACATGGCCGGGACGTGAAGGTCAGGTGACTCCGGTACATGTTTACACTTCAGGAGACTCCGCAGAACTGTTTGTGAACGGCAAGTCCATGGGACGCAAAGTGCGCGAAGGCTACCGCATTGTGTGGGACAATGTGGTATACCAGCCTGGCAAAGTGGAGGTTGTGGCATACAAGGACGGCGGCGAGTGGGCCCGTGACGTGGTACGCACCGCCGGGAAGGCCGCCAAGGCCATGCCTTCAGTGGATTTCGCCGGAAAGGAGCTCATCTACGTAACCATAGATATCCAGGACAGCAACGGCGTACCGTGCCCGGATGCCGACAATATGCTTTCCTTCGGCGTCAAGGGCCCTGGTGAGATAGTAGCCACAGATGCAGGTGACCCCACCTCACACGTTCCGTTCTACAGTACCTCCCTCCCCGCCTTCCACGGCAAGGCCTCGGCCATAGTGCGCCGCACCGGTCCCGGCCAGATTACCGTCACCGCCAAGTCCAAAGGACTCAAGACGGCAACTATTGTTCTGAAATAACACCAATAAATCCCCCAATATTATGGCAAACATCAATCTCTCCGACCTCATTCTCAAGCAGGTCACTTCCGCAGCCGGCAAGGTAGACATTCCCTCAAACCTTAAGGACCAGGTCCTGGGAGGCCTTTCAGACTCCATCTTCGGCTCATTCAAGCAGACAGCCACCAAAGCAGGCGGCATTGACGAAATCAAGAACCTCCTCACCGGCAAGGCAGACCCCGTGAAGAGCAGCATCACCGCCCTGGCAGGCAACCTGTTCACCAAGAACATCGTCTCCAAGCTGAACCTTGGCAACCTGGGCGGCACCCTCACGGCGCTCATCCCCGGCATCATGGGCAAACTTGGCGGCATCCTCAAAGACCAGGATGGTGACGGAGACGTTGATTTCAATGACATCATCATCACCCTCAAGGGCGGCAACAAACCCGCCTCCTCAGGCTCCGGTCTCCTTGGCGCAGCAACCAGCATCCTTGGCGGCCTTCTGAAAAAGAAATAGGCCTGTTAGCCTTATCTGTTCCCACAAGTGACGCAGGTCCCCCTCCCTCCGGGTGACGTACGTCACTTTTTAAGTAGGTGACGTACGCCAGGAATCGGCCTCTGGGGGCGTATAGTGACGCAGGTCCCCCACATAAAAGTTGGCGTACGTCACCTGATACAACGGGGACCTACGCCAACTAATAAGATTATGGGTCCGGACTACAGACCTATTGACTTGAAGAAGTCGTTGCCCTTGTTGTCCACCAGGATGAAAGCCGGGAAGTCCTCTACCGTGATTTTCCAGATGGCTTCCATGCCCAGTTCAGGGTATTCCACGCATTCGATGGACTTGATGCCGTCGCTGCTGAGAACGGCTGCAGGGCCGCCTATGGAGCCAAGGTAGAAGCCGCCCCACTTCTTGCAGGCGTCTGTGACCTGCTGGGTGCGGTTACCCTTTGCAATCATTATCATGCTGCCGCCGTGACTTTGGAAGAGGTCCACGTACGGGTCCATGCGCTGGGCGGTAGTGGGCCCCATGGAACCGCAGGGCATGCCTTCCGGAGTCTTGGCCGGGCCGGCGTAGAACACCGGGTGGTCTTTGAAGTACTGAGGCAGGTCTTCTCCGCGGTCAAGGCGCTCCTTGAGGCGGGCATGGGCTATGTCACGTGCCACAATAATGGTTCCGCTGAGACTCAGGCGGGTGCTCACAGGGTACTTGTCAAGCTCTGCCAGGACGTTCTTAATGGGCTGGTCAAGGTTTATCTTCACTCCGCCGGCTTCACCCGGATTGCGAAGTTCTGCGGGAATCAGTGAGCCGGGGTTATCGTCCAGTTTCTCTATCCAGATGCCATCGCGGTTTATCTTTGCCTTGATGTTGCGGTCTGCGCTGCAGCTTACGCCAAGGCCTATGGGGCAGGACGCGCCGTGTCGGGGCAGACGGACAATGCGGATATCGTGCGCCATGTACTTGCCGCCGAACTGGGCGCCCAGGCCAATCTTGCAGACCTCTTTCCACACCTCTTCCTCAAGGGCCACATCGCGGAAGGCGCGGCCGGTCTCGTCACCTGTGGTGGGGAGGGAATCGTAATAGTGAGTGGAAGCCAGCTTCACGGTAAGAAGGTTCTTTTCCGCGCTGGTGCCGCCAATCACAAATGCAATATGGTACGGAGGGCAGGCAGCGGTGCCAAGGGTCTTGATTTTCTCTATCATGAACGGCACAAGGGTGTCCGGATTAAGGACTGCCTTGGTCATCTGGTACAGGTAGCTCTTATTTGCAGATCCGCCGCCTTTCACAACGCAGAGGAACTTATACTCCATGCCTTCTTCCGCGTCGATGTCTATCTGTGCGGGCAGGTTGCACTTGGTATTGACCTCCTTGTACATGTCCAGGGGCGCGTTCTGACTGTAACGGAGATTTTCTTCCGTGTATGTCTTGAAAACGCCCAGCGACAGGGCTTCCTTGTCGTCAAAACCGGTCCATACCTGCTGTCCTTTCTCTCCGTGGATAATTGCGGTGCCGGTGTCCTGGCAGAACGGAAGCTTTCCCTTAGCGGCAACCTCCGCATTCCGGAGCATCATGAGGGCAACGTACTTGTCGTTGTCCGATGCCTCAGGATCGTGAAGGATCTTTGCAACCTGCTCATTGTGAGAGCGGCGCAGGAGGAAGTTCACATCCCTGAATGCGGCGTTTGCAAGCCTTGTCAGTGCCTCCGGCGTAACCTTCAGTATCTCGTGACCCTCGAAAGTCCCCACGGACACCCCTTCCGATGTAAGTTTATAGTATTCAGTGGTATCCTCACCCAGCTGAAACATTGGAGCGTATTTAAACTCTTGTGCCATTATTGTGATGCTTTGTTTTCTATCCTACAAATTTAGCCAATCTTCCCGACCTCAGCAAATTTTTTGCGGAAGGTCTGCTTTCTGGCGGCAGGCCTTCCGCAGGCGAAATGCTTCTGGGGACATTTTGGTTACGATTTGGTGCGGAAGGTGTGCTGGGTTTTAGCAGACCTTCCGCGCATGGGGAGGGTTGGCGGGGTAACAAATAATTCGTATATTTGGGAAAACTATGACAAGCATGAAACAGTACATCCAGGATAACAAAAACCGCTTTTTTGACGAACTGTTTTCCCTCCTGAGAATACCCTCAATAAGTGCAAAGCCGGAGCATAAGGCGGATATGTACCGCTGTGCGGAGCGGCTTACAGAACTGCTCAAAGAGGCCGGTGCGGATGAGGCGGCGGTCTATGAGACAGCCGGCCATCCGGTAGTTTTCGGAAAGAAAGACATAGGCGCGCCAAAGACCATACTGGTCTACGGCCACTACGACGTACAGCCGCCGGAGCCGCTGGAAAAGTGGCGGACAGACCCGTTTGAACCGGTCATTGCGAACGATCCCTCAACCGGGGAGGAAGCCATCTATGCCCGCGGCGCCAACGACGACAAGGGCCAGCTGTTCATGCACCTCAAGGCATTCGAGAGGGAGGTCCGCCGCGGACTTCTTCACCACAACGTCAAGTTCATCTTCGAGGGCGAGGAAGAGATAGGAAGCCCTTCCCTGCCTGCTTGGGTAGAAGCCCACAAGGACATGCTGGGGGCCGATGTCATACTGGTCTCTGACACCACAATGATATCGGACAAGGTGCCGTCAATCAACTGCGGCATGCGCGGCCTGGCATACCTGGAAGTGAAGGTCACCGGCCCCAACAAGGATCTCCATTCCGGCCATTACGGCGGCGCGGTGGCAAACCCCATCAACGTGCTCTGCGAGATGATATCGGCACTACACGACGACCACGGCCGCGTGGCCATCCCCGGCTTCTACGACAAAGTGGTGGAGCTTTCAAAAGAAGACCGCGCCATGCTTGCAAGGGCTCCCTTCGACCTTGGGGAGTACAAGGAATTCCTGGACATTGACGATATCCGCGGCGAGGAAGGATACACCACCATGGAGCGCACGGGAATACGTCCCTGCCTGGACGTCTGCGGCATCTGGGGCGGTTATACCGGCACTGGGGCAAAGACCGTCCTGCCGTCCACAGCCCATGCCAAGATATCAATGAGGCTGGTTCCAAACCAGAGGTCGGCAGAGATAACCAAGCTGTTCGAAGAGCATTTCAAAGCCATTGCGCCAAAGTGTGTTAAAGTTGAAGTGACTCCCTGCGAAGGCGGTGACGGCTTCCTCATTCCAATCACATCACCTGCATACAAGGCCGCCTCAAAGGCCATGGCGGAGGTCTACGGCATAGAGCCCGTTCCCTCCCGCGGCGGAGGCTCCATAGCCATCTTGGCAGACATGCAGAAGATCCTGGGCACGGACCCTCTCCTCATGGGCTTCGGCCTTGAAAGGGACACTATCCACTCCCCCAACGAAAGCTACCTCCTGCGGCAACTCTGGGCCGGCATGGAATCCATTGCACTGTTCTACAAGTATTATTAGAATATTTGTATCTTTGCAGGATATATGGCAAAGCTTTGGGCGGACATACTGGTTCCCGTGGCCATTGCAGGGGCCGTGGCGGCGCAGACGCTGGGTGTGGAAGTGCACCGGGCGGCAAGGCTGCACGTTTGGTTCCCCGATGGCGTAAGGGACAGCATCCAGAGAGACACTACCGTCAGGGATACATCGGCCGTGGATACCCTGGACGATGAAGACTTCTTCTTCTCTGACGCCCCGGCGCCGGTGGACACTACGCCCAAAGTCTTCGCCCGCGACACCATGAAGGTGCCTGACAGCCTGCAGTTCACGGATCCTTTCCTGTACAAGTGGTACGTAGCCATCAAGGATTCCCTCACCCACCGCATTGTGGTGGACTCCCTGAAGGCGGAAGGAGACTCCCTTGACTGGCCACTCATCGACTCCCTGTACCTTGCAGATTCCACGGCAACGGCAATTGAGAAGTTCAACCGCTGGTACTCAAGACTCTCCAAGGCGGAAAGGAAGCGCTGGGACTATGAGAACATAAAACTCCCTGCCATCCAGCGCAGGCAGGACTCCATCTTTCACCGCAAAGACAGCATCAAACGCATCAAAGACAGTATCCGCCAGAACACGCCCCGCATACTTGAAACAGCCTTCCTGCCAGACAGCCTGTACTACAAGAGGCTGGTCACATGGCGCCATGACCGCCTTTACAACAAGGTGGAAGTGTTCGAGTGGGACACCACGGCAAACTACCACTTCTGGGACTATCCGTTCATGAGGGAAGACGTGGGCGCCACATGGCTGGGAATGCCCGGCTCCGCCGTCCAGACGCATAATTATTTCCTTCGCGGAAGGGACAATTCGCCGGAATTCTACGCTCCCCTTGAACCCTGGACATACACTCCGGAGAACATGCCCATGTTCAACACCAAGACTCCGTACACGGAGCTTGAGTACACCGGCAACATCTTCGACAACAGCAGCAAGAGTTCCGACAATTTCCGCGTTTTCACCACCCAGAATATCCTGCCGGAGCTGAACATCGCCCTTGAAATGAAGCGCCACGGCGGCGCCGGAACTCTCAAGAACGAGAAGACGGACAACCGTACCTACTTCGTCGCAGCCAACTACCTGGGCAAGAAATACCTTGCCCACGGAGGGTTCATTTCCAACAAGAGCACCCGCCAGGAAAGCGGCGGCGTACAGGACAACATGTGGATCAGGGACACCACGGTGGACGTAAGGGAAATAGAGGTGAACCTTGCAGCGGCAACGAACCGCTACAACAAAAAGACCGTATTTCTGGACCAGAGCTACCGCATTCCTTTCGAGTTCCTGGAAGAGCTCCGCCACCGCAAAGACACTTCCTGGGTAAAGCCGGACACCCTGAATACGGACATGACTACCGGGTTCATAGGCACATCGTCAGAGTACTCCGTATTCAGCAAGAAATACGTCGACCAGACTTCCGCGCCGCTGTCCGCTTTCTATCGGGACGTTTTCAACCTGAACCCCTCGAAGAGCACGGACTCGCTTCAGGTGAGGCGCCTGGACAACCGCATCTTCGTGCGCTTGCAACCGTGGAAGGAGGACGCCATAGTATCAAAGATAGAGGGCGGTATAGGAGACAGGCTGCAGACCTTCTACCTCTTCCAGCCTGGAAGCAGCTACCTGAAAAAGCCGGCCAATACCACCTGGAACTCCGTATACGCATACGCAGGAGCGGAAGGCCGCCTCAAAAAGTACCTTAACTGGGACGCCACGGCTCTCCTTAACTTCGCCGGAACGGAGGCTGGAGATTTCAACATTAACGCCAACGCGCAGCTGAACCTCTTCCCCTTCAGGCGGCAGCCTGGCAGCCCCATGACGCTGAAAGGCCATTTTGAGACTTCGCTGAAGGAGCCGTCGTTCTACCAGCAGCACTTCTATTCCAACCACTTCGCATGGGAGAATACCTTCTCCAAGGTTTCTGAAACCAAGCTCCAGGCATCGCTTAACGTGCCCAGGTGGCGTTTCAACGCCTTTGCGGGATATGCGCTTCTGGCAAACAACATTTATTACGACTCCACCGGCGTAGCCAAGCAGAACACCCAGCCCATGAGTGTTCTCACGGCCGGACTCAGGAAAGACTTCGTATTTGGCATAGCCCACTTTGAGAACAACGCCCTGGTGCAGTTCTCGTCGGACCAGTACGTCCTGCCGCTTCCGACCCTGGCTCTGAACCTGAGGTGGTATGCGGAGCTCATAGTGGTGGATCCAAAGACCATGCATCTGCAGCTTGGCATAAATACGCGCTACAACACGCTGTGGTACGCTCCTTCATACAATCCCGTAGCAGGAGTTTTCATGGCTCAGAAGCGTGAGCTCTATGGCAACTGTCCGGTCTTCGACGCCTTCGTAAACGTGCAGTGGAAAAACTGCTGCCTGTTCCTGAAGATTGAGAACCTTGGCAAGGGCTGGCCCATGGACAAGCGCGATTACTTCACCGCCCATCACTACATCCAGCCTGTCAGCGCCCTCAAGTTCGGCATAAGCTGGCCGTTCTATCCCATGACGGGATCCAGCAGGACCATGTCTTCACGTGCAAGTTCCGGCGGAGGCCTCGGAGGCGGTTCCGGTGCCGGCGGTCTTGGCGGCGGACTGGGCGGCGGCCTTGGCGGCGCCCTTAAGAACATGACCCGATGAGTCCCAGGCTCCGTTCAGCACTTATAATTGCAGGGGTAACGGTGATACTGCTGCTGCTTCCCGTGCGTGACAAGCGTCCCGCCCAGGAGCTTCCTCCGCAGGACACACTCCGCTGCGTAGTTCCTTCCGGAATACATAAAGAACTGGTACTCAAATATGTAGAGGACCAGGGCCTGGCGATGATTGTAGAAAAAGGCACGGCCAGTCTTGACTCCCTCACAGCCGGTGTCATAGACCTTGCCGTAGTTCCTGATACGCTTGCCATCCCGGATGGGGCCTTGGCCTCGAAGCATTTCCTGCAGAATACGGTCTGGGTGGTGAGGGGCAATGAAACGGAGGCCCTCCGCCGCATAAACCACTGGATGACGGAGCTTTCGTCCACAAGGCTGTACCGCAAGATGGAAAAGGGGAAGCTGGAGCGCCTGGATGTGATAAGTCAGTACGACGGACTCATCAAGAAACACGCCTCCGCCATAGGCTGGGACTGGCGCCTTGTTGCAGCGGTAATCTACAACGAGTCCCATTTCAACAACGAGGCCAGCTCACACAAGGGTGCACAGGGCCTGATGCAGATACTCAGTTCCAAGTACACATACGAGGAAGTCAGCGACCCGGACAGGAATCTTGAAATAGGCACCAGGTATCTACGCCGCCTTCAGAGGATGTACTCGTCCATTTCCGCCAATGAGACGGAGTGCCTCAAGTTTGCCCTGGCAGCCTACAACGTAGGTGAAGGCAAAATCCAGCGCTGCCTGGACGAAGCCCGGGAAAAGGGCCTTGACGCCTCCCGCTGGGCCTCCGTGAGCACCATGCTCCCGGAAGGCCACCACACCAAAAAGTACGTAGAAGACGTCCTTGACACCTACCGCGACTACAGCCGCCTCTTCCCCGCAAAATAGCATTTGGCGGGCGAGGTGTCACTCACGAAATTACACCTCGCCCAAAACTACTCCGCTTTTACAGTTTTTGACGGATCCACCCGGGCGATGAGCCGGGCGGGGAACCACAGCATCAGAATAATCCCAAGATATGCGACGATGTCTGCGGCCAGGATATACGGGATTGAGACGTGGACGGGGACGAAGGAAACGAAATAGTTCTCCGGGTCAAGGGGGATGAGATGGGTCCGCGCCTGGACAAGGCAGAACAGAAGCGCCAGGGCATTTCCCCAAATAAGGCCTTTCAAGGCCGCCAGGGCGCCGCTTTGCACGAAGACCCTGCCAATGGAACGGTCGTTCATGCCCATGGTTTTGAGGGTGCCTATGGTGGATATGTTCCTCAGCACCATTATCAGAAGGCCGGAAACCATGTTGAAACCGGCCACCAGCGTCATCAGGATAAGGATGACGGAAACATTCAGGTCAATGAGGCCCAGCCAGTCGAAAACCTGGGGATAAGACTTTGCCGATGTGCTCACGTACAGGCTTTCGTCCCTGAGTGCCCAGCCCACCTTTGCGGCGATTGCCTCCTGCGAGGCATTCCCCCTATGGCTTTCTTTGAGGCGCACGTCGATGCAGGAAACCTCGTCCTCACTCCAGCCGTTGAGGCGCTGCATGTCTGACAGGGAAGCGTAAACAAGAAGGTTGTCATCGGCCTCCAGGATGTCCCTGTGCACGTCCACTATGTTGAACTGCCGCACCCGGACCTTTTCGCCGATGAAGTAGGTGGTGAGCCTGTCCCCGACGCCAAGACCTGTTATTTCCGACAGGCGGGTGGGGATGGAGACCGGAAGGTTGGCAGATTCCGGATCAAGCCCGGAATGACTCCCTTTGACTATGACGCCGTGAATGACCTCGCCGCTTTTTACTATGCCGGCGCGGACCACGGAGGGCTCCAGGCCGGAGACGCCGGGGATGGCAAGGATATCGTCCTCTTCCGGGAGGTGGAGGGGCATGGGAACGGGCTCGGAATCGCCTGAGGTGTACGGGGTTATGCGAATATCGCCTGCCATGGCCGCCACTCCGTCACGAATCTCATGACGGAATCCGGAACTGACGGCCACGGCGACGATAATCACAAGGAAACTGACGGCTATCGCAACGGCCGCCACGTTTCCTTTGAATCTAAGCTTTCGCGATATGAAACGCTCCGCTACCAAATGTGTACGCGCTCCTCTGCGGGACGGAACATGGCGTCACCTTCCTGAATGTCGAAGGCATCGAAGAAGGTCTGGAAGTTACGTACGGAGACGTTAACGCGGTTGACTGCCAGAGAGTGGACGTCCATGTTGGTGAGGCGTTCCTTCTCCTGGTCAGTGATGTTCTGGGCCCAGATGGCGCTGTAACTGAGGTAGAAGCGCTGGGCGCGGGTGAAGCCGTCAATCATGGGATCCTTGGTGTCGCCCACCGCGTTCTCCATAGCGGTGAAAGCGATGGAAAGGCCGCCGTGGTCGCCGATGTTCTCGCCAAGGGTGTAGCGGCCGTTAGCCTTTACGCCGGGGAGGATTTCCACCTCGTCGAACTGGGCTACGAGTTTATCACCGAGGGCGTCGAATTTGGCCTTGTCCTCAGGAGTCCACCAGTTTACCATATTGCCGTGGGCGTCGAACATTGAACCCTGGTCGTCAAAGCCGTGGGACATTTCATGGCCGATGACCACACCAATTCCACCGTAATTCACCGGATCGTCCGCATTGGGATCGAAGAAGGGCTTCTGCAGGATTGCGGCAGGGAAGCAGATCTCGTTGGTGGTGGGGTTGTAGTAGGCGTTCACGGTCTGAGGAGTCATTCCCCATTCGGTCTTGTCCGTGGGCTTTCCAAGCTTGGAGAGGTTATCCTTCACATACCATGCGCTGGCGCTGCGGAGATTCTCATAGTAGGTGCTTTCAGGGTCTATGTCAAGGGTGCTGTAATCCTTCCACTTGTCCGGATAGCCAATCTTAACGGTGAAGGCGGCAAGCTTTTCCTGGGCCTTTGCCTTGGTCTGGTCGCCCATCCACTCCAGGGTCTCGATGTGCTGGCCAAGGGCGGTGCGGAGATTCTCCACAAGGGCCACCATCTTCTGCTTGGAACTCTCCGGGAAGTAGCGGGAGACGTACATTTCACCCACGGCTTCTCCAAGGATGCCGTTAGGAACTGCCATGGCGCGCTTCCAGCGGGGCTGCTGCTCCTGTGCGCCTGCCATCTGGTGGGAGAAGAACTCCCAGCTGGCGGTATAGAAATCGTCACTGAGGGCGCCTGTCTGGCCGCTTACGAAACTTGCCAGGAGGTATGCCTTGAGGGTCTCGATATCGGTCTTCTTGAACAGGGTGTTGAGGCCGTCGAAGTATGAGGGCTGCTGGACGATGATCTTCTCCTGAGCGGGCACACCAGTCTGGTCGCAAACAAGGCCAAAGCGGATTTCCGGCCAGAGTTTGTTAATCTGGTCAGATGACATGGGGTTGTAGATTGCCGCCATGTTGCGGTTCTGCTCCCTTGACCAGAATATCTTTGCCATGGCATCCTCCACCAGCATGTCTTTTTCCATGACTTCGGTTGCGTTCTCTACTCCGGCAAGTTCGAGAACCTTTACAAGATATGCCTTGTAGCCTTCCTTGAGGGCGCTGTTCTTGTCAAGGAGATAGTAGTCGCGGTCTCCCATTCCAAGGCCGCCCTGGCCAAGGTAGAGGACCTGCATGTCTGAGTTTGTAAGGTCTGCCTCAACGCCGGCGCCGTAAAAGCCGCCTTCTCCCACAAGCATCATCTTGCCAAGGAGCTTTGCAAGGTCGTCCTTGGACTTGATGGCCTGAATTTCCGCGATGTAAGGCTGTATGGGCTGTGCGCCAAGGGCGTTGCGGGTGGTGGAGTCAAGGGCCATCTTGTAGAGGTCTGATATCTTCTGGTCCACGGTTCCGCGCTCCGCCTGGAGGGTTGCCATGCTCTCGAACAGGGCGTTCAGGTTCTCCTGGGCCTTTTCACGCAGGGCGTCGAAGCTGCCGTAACGGGAGAATTCCGGGCGGAGAGGGTTCTTCTGCTGCCAGCCGCCGGTGGCGTACTGGTAAAAGTCTTCCTTGGGGCTCACGGAAGTATCCAGATCCGTGATATCAAGGGCGGGAGCGCCCTTGGGGCCGCAAGCTGCAAATGTAAGCAGTGACATAAGGATTGCGATTGTTTTTTTCATTTTATAATAAGGTTTGTAATTTTCCTGTCGTATCTTGCAAATTTACGCAATTATGTGGATATTTGCCAATCAGTATGGGTAAGTTTTCTCAGACAGTAAAGGATTGGATGCTTCCGGGCGCTATTGTCCTTGGTATTAGTTCCTATCTCATATACTATTTCACGCCGGCCATGAGGCCCATTGGTCCCGCTTGTCACGCCATTGCTTCCATCGGCCAGCGTATTGGAATTGCGTTACTGCTGTTTTTCCAGTTCGTCAAGGTATCCCCGCACGACCTAATGCCCGTCAGGTGGCACTGGTCCGCCCTGGCGTTCCAAGTGCTTGGCTTCGGAGCCTGCGCCGCAGGTGTGGCCCTGTCCTGCAGCACTCTGGCAAGAGTCCCTCTGGAGTGTGCCATGCTTTGCCTTATCTGCCCCACAGCGTCCGCCGCCGGGGTCATTACAGACCGCCTTGGCGGCAACATAGCCACCACGGTCACGTATCTTGTAATGACAAACATAGCTGCAACTCTCCTTATCCCGCTGGTGATTCCGCTTGTGTGTCCATCGGCAGAAATGGGGTTCTGGGCCCATGTGGGGCACATTGCGATGAGGGTTTTCCCGCTTCTTCTGCTACCCTCCATAGCAGCTTGGATTATCCGTTACACAACCAAAAAGCTCCAGCGCACCCTCATGCGCTGGGCTCCAAATGCTTTCTATATCTGGGGAGTCAGCCTTACCCTTGCCATGATCCTTGCCACACGGGCGCTGGTTCTGAGCGGCCTTGGCGTTTTGGCCATCGTCCTTGTAGTAGCAGTGTCCATGCTTGCCTGTTTCCTTCAGTTCTTTGTTGGAAGGCACCTCCGCAAAGAGGACCCCGTCACCCCCGGCCAGGCCCTTGGCCAGAAGAACACCGGCCTCATGATCTGGCTTGGCTACTCCTACCTCACCCCAATCACCTCCGTCGCCGGCGGCCTCTACGCCATCTGGCAAAACCTCTTCAACAGTTGGGAGCTGTACAAGAAGGAGCACGAGGCCAAATCATAATAACATCCAGGGCGCTGGATTCTATTCCGAAGTGCAACGCTTTGAAGCCTGATAGTATAACTTTACTGTCATAACCAGAAAAGCGACAGAGGATGGGATATAAGCATTTGACAAAGAAGCAGCGATATACGATTGAGGCGTTGCTGCAAACACCGATGAGCCTGAGGGAGATAGGGGAAGTGATTGGAGTCAGTACAGGCACGGTGAGCCGTGAGATCCGTAGGAACTGCGACATGAGAGGATACCATCGGTACCGATGGCAGCTGGCTCAGAAAAAATACGAAAGGAGGATGAAGACCAGGAGACACTACCTGAAGTTCACCGACGAGATGAAGCGGACCGTGCGAAGGTTCATCATCTACGGCCAGTACAGTCCGGAGCAGATCTGCGGCCGGTTCCGCTTAAAGGGAGAAGAGATAAGAATTCCTCTTGATAAACAAGCAATCTTAATGTTCAGCATACCCACAGAAGGTTGCTCTTTTGTCGCTCCATACGGCGTCACGTTTACCCTGGAGATTCCTATCAAGTCAGCGCAGTATCTTACCTGGATTAACGACAGACTCACTGACGGGAACGCCCCTTAAGCCACATTACTCTGCCCCTGAGGGCCGTATAACGCCCATTGGCGTGGCTCTGCCGCTATTTAAATGCCTCCAAAGCCACGTTTGGGTCGCCATATGGCTGTTTTTGTGGTTTTGAGTGTTAAAAGGAGGTCCGGAATGACTAAATCCTTGCTTCCCTAAATACCTCAACGATTGAGGGATAGGTGTTCTTCAGGAAGGGGGGCAATGACGACTTTGCCACCCAGGCGGCTTTGGTGATGTCTTCTTCGCGCTGGGGGGTGAGGTTGGTGGGATCCGTATAGAGCATGTCGTACCACCAGGTGTGCTTGAGGTGCCAGGTGTCGTTGCGGTAGTAGACGTGATCCGTTATGCAGATGAGGCGGCGGAGCTCAAGCTGATCTACGCCGGTTTCTTCCTGAACTTCGCGGATTGCACAGATTTCTATGTCTTCTCCGTCCTCCTGATGGCCTTTTGGGAGGTCCCAGAGGCCGTTCCGGGAGATTAGGAGGTAGTCTCCGCGGCGGTTGGAGACAAGCCCGCCGGCGGCGGTTACTTCCTTGAACTCTGCACACACCCTCCGGTATGTTTTCTCAACATCGTCAGAGGGGATGTAAATCTTTGACAGGGTGTCCTGGACCTCGAACATGCGGACAAGGTTATGGATGTCCAGCACCTCTCCCACGTGGAATTCCACGGAGTTGGCGTCAGAGAGGGACTCGTCCTGAGGAGGGCAGATTATAATGCAGCGGTTCTCGAAGTAGATTTTGTGCATAAATTGCTATATTTGCGATTACAAATATAAGAATTATGACCGAAATTACGTCCAAGACTGGGACCGTTTCCCGCCAGCCGCACGAGTTATATATGTCAATGGTGGACCTCTCCAACTTCAAGAAGATGCTTCCCCAGGACAAGCAGGACATGCTCCAGGCCGATTATGACACCCTCACCGCTACGGTTCAGGGCTTCAACATAGGCGTAAAGGTGCATGAGAGGGTGCCCTACTCCCGGATAGAGCTGGTTGACTACGGAGCCCCGTTTGCCTTCCACATAGAGATTCACTTCGACCCCGCCGTCACGGACCCCTACAAAACAGACTTCTGGATAAAGGTAGAGGCAGACCTCAACCTCATGATGAAGATGATGCTCACGGGGAAGATAAAAGAGGCGCTGGACAAGATTGTGGACGGCCTTGTGGATGCTTCCAACGGTATTTTCCCGGAAGGCTTCGACGCCAGCGGCTGGACCCCGCATGTTTAGGCCGGAGTTCATATCCCTCTTGCAGGAATCCGTGGGAGAACACGCTCCTGTGGTACTGAAGGCCCTGGAAACGGAGCCTTCTGTTTCCATAAGGCTGAACCCTTCCAAACTTAGGGAATGCCCTTTCCCGGAAGCGGAACCGGTTCCCTGGAGCCCGTACGGGTATTTCCTTAAGAATCGGCCCTCTTTCACGCTGGACCCTCTTTTCCATGCCGGGTGCTTCTACGTGCAGGAAAGCTCCGCGATGATGGTGGGGCACGTTTTCCGGAAGGTGCTGGACGGGTTCGTCCCTGGAGTTCAGGTGCTGGACCTCTGCGCGGCGCCGGGAGGCAAGACCACAGACCTGGCATCGTCCCTGAGAGAAAAGGTCGGGAACCGGTTCACCCTCCTTGCCAACGAGGTAATGCGCGCACGTTACCCAGTGCTACGGGACAACGTCCGCCTCTGGGCCGATGACCGCGTGGGCACCGTCTCGCGTGACCCGTCGGCCTTTGGGACCGCTCCCCTTTTCGACATAGTCCTTGCCGATGTCCCCTGCTCCGGAGAGGGCATGTTCCGGAAAGACCCGGAGGCCGTGAAGGACTGGACCCCTGAGCTTCCCGCTTTCTGCGCAGCCCGTTCCAGAAGGATTCTTTCCGATATATGGCCCACCCTAAAGGACGGCGGAGTCCTGATCTACTCCACCTGCACCTTCAACCATCTGGAGAATGAAGACACCGTGGCCTGGATAGCCTCCGGGCTTGGAGCTTCCGTAATTGACCTCAAGGATCTGGCGCCCGCCCTGCGCCTTGGCTCCGGATACGCCATGCTTCCCGGCCTTGTACCCGGGGAAGGCCAGTATGTGGCGGCGCTGAGAAAACACGGGGATTACATTCCTACCCGTATGGCCGATCCTTTCATGCTTTTCCGTGCGGAGAGGCCGGCTGCTGCCGCGGACATATTTCCTATGGTAGAAGTGGACCGTGAGACCGCACTCCACTACCTCCACGGGGATGTGCTGAGGCTGCCTGAGAGCGCACCGCTTGGCATGATTACCATAACTTATAAAGGCCAGGCGCTGGGGCCGGCAAAGAACATCGGCACCCGCTGCAACAACCTCTATCCCAAAGCAAACCGTATAAGAATGAACATATGAAGGATATCCTGAGAAGATACGGCATCTCCACCATGGGGCTCATAATAGTTGCCCTGGGAGTAGGCGTTTCCATAAAATCCAACCTGGGAATAGCCCCGCTTTCATGCATTCCCACGGTGCTGGCTCTTAAGTTTACAGAAGTTTCCATAGGCACTTTCACCATTTTTTTCAACCTGTTGTTTGTCCTGCTCCAGGTGATTATTTTGGGGAAGGATTTCAAGTGGGAGATTCTTCTGCAAATTGTGCCCATCTTACTGTTCGGCTACCTTGTGGACGGAGCCGTGTGGCTATTTGACGCACTCAATTCTCCCGCCACTAATTATGTGCTTCAGATTCTGCTGTGCCTTGGCGCCGTGGTCCTCACTGCCGTAGGTATAGTCGTGGAAGTTGCCGGGCAGGGCTGGATGCTCCCTGCCGACGCCACGCTGAGCCTCCTTGTCCAGCGCACCGGTGCCAGTTTCGGTACGGTGAAGGTAATCATGGACGTAACTCTTGTGGCAATTACGGCAATACTCTCGTATGCATTTTTCTCCCTTCTCACGGGCAACGGTGCAACCGTAGTAATCCGCGAAGGAACCCTTCTGCAGGCCATCCTGACGGGCCTTTGCATGAAGGTAACCGACCCGGTGATTAGCCGTATTTTCGGGCAGTGCAAAAAAGCGTGAAACTTTTTTGCTTTTGCAGACGTATTATAAAAGTATGAAACTCTCACAATTCAACTTTGACCTCCCTCAGGAGCGCATCGCCCAGACCCCTCCCCACTGGAGAGATGAGGCCCGCCTGATGGTCCTTCACAAGGACAGCGGTGAAATAGAGCACCGCCTCTTCAAGAACATCATTGACTACTTTGGAAAAGGCGACGTATTCGTCCTGAACGACACCAAGGTCTTCCCCGCCCGCCTTTACGGCAAGAAGGAAAAGACCGGGGCCGATATCATGGTCCTCCTGCTCCGCGAACTGAACCGCGAGCAGCGTCTCTGGGACGTCATAGTGGACCCCGCCAGAAAGATCCGCATCGGCAACAAGCTGTACTTCGGCGAGGACGAGTCCCTGGTGGCGGAGGTCATAGACAATACAACATCCCGCGGTCGCACCCTGCGTTTCCTCTTCGACGGCCCGTACGAGGACTTCAAAGAGGCGCTCTTCGCCCTTGGGGAGCCCTATGTTCCTGAGTTCGTGAAGGAAAAGACTACGGAGGAAGATGTGGATAACTACCAGACCATCTTCGCACGCGAAGAGGGCGCCGTGAGCGCTCCCGCCGCCGGCCTTCACTTCAGCCGCGAGCTCTTCAACCGCATGATCCTGAAGGACATTGACAAGACCTTCATTACCGTGCACATGGGAATCGGCCATTTCCGCACCGTAGACGTGGAAGATCTGTCCAAGCACAGGATGGATTCGGAAAGGCTCATCATTTCCGAGGCCGCAGCGGAACGCATCAACAAGGCAAAGCGTGGCGGAAAGAAGGTTGTCGCCATTGGCGCCACCGTTATGAGGGGTCTTGAGACTTATGTCACCACCACCCATGAGGTGAACGCTTTTGACGGATGGACCAACAAGTTCATTTTCCCTCCGTACCAGTATTCGGTTCCGGACGCGATAGTGTCCAATTTCCATCTTCCCCAGAGCACCATGCTCATGAGCGTCGCAGCGTTCGGCGGATACAAGAAAGTTATGGCAGCCTACGAGGCAGCACTTGAGAACGGATACAACTTCGGGCCCTACGGAGACGCCCTTCTCATAGTATAGGGGTCTTATTAAAAAAAACGCAAAAAACATTGTGATACCACACAAATTGCTCTTCAATTTTTGTGGTATCTTTTTTTGCTTATATATTCGTGGCAAAAAAGCCATGAACGAAGAAGTTGTAGCCTGGTGCGCCCTGAACAGAGTTTTCGGATATCATCCCTCAATTGCACTCAATCTTTTGAACACTTACGGCAGCGCCTCGGAGTTGTTCCGCTGCCATCCTCCCTTGCCAGCCAATCCTGACCTTTCGGACCAACTATCCCAGGCAACCCTTGACTGGGCCTCGCGCGAGTTGGAGTCCGTGGACCGGCTTGGCTGCAGGTTCATTCATTTAGGGGACGATGACTACCCCGTCCCGCTCTCCGAATGCGAAGACCCGCCGCTTGGCCTTTACCTTCGCGGCTCCTCCTCCCCTGCTGAAATCTTTTCCCTCAGGCCTATGGTTGCCATAGTGGGCACACGTGACGTGAGTCCGTACGGAAGCATTTGGTGCAAAAGGATTGTAAACGCAATGGCAGAGGCCACAGTGAAGCCGTGCATTGTCAGCGGCCTTGCCTTCGGAGTGGACGGGACCGCCCACTCCACGGCCCTGGAGCACGGCCTAAGCACAATTGGTGTAATGGCAACCGGGATAGAGACGGTGTATCCCGCGCAGCACCGGGAACTGGCGTCCCGGATTGCGGCCTCGCCCGGCTGTGCGCTGGTGACAGACTACCCGCTCCGGTCAGAGCCCGTGGCCCTCAGCTTCGTCAGGCGGAACCGGATAATCGCCGGGCTGGCAGGGTCAGTAACCGTAATCGAGTCCCGCAAAAAGGGCGGCTCGCTCATGACTGCCAAGTATGCCTGTGACTACAACCGCGACGTCTTCGCCGTGCCCGGGCGCCTGGACGACGTGCGGTCATCTGGCTGTAATTCCCTCATAGCCGCCCATATGGCAGAGATTGTCACATCCCCGGAAGAACTGGTGGAAAAACTGGGCCTTATGCCCCGTTCCCGCCGCAAGGCCGACCGGCGGTCGGCCTTCCGTCGCGCCATTGGCGCCCGCCACGTCGCCGCTGGTGGCCATGCCGGGACCGGGGTCTGCCGGTCTGCCGCCGCCATGGAGACCGTGGGCCTATGCGTCTTCGACAACCCGGGAGTGGGCTTTGCGGAAATATCGGCCCTTACCTCCCTGCCCTATGCTACCGTGCTGGAATGCGCCGGCATCCTGGAAGCCGACGGCCTCATAGTCACGGACCTCCTTCAGCGCTGCTCCCCCGCCGCCAAATGGTAATGAGTTTGGGCGAGGTGTCATTAGTATGTGACACCTCGCCCAAAAGAATGAAATTTTGATTACATTTGTGGGCTAAACTGTTAAATATGAAGAAGCTTGTCGTTATTGATGCCTGCGTGAGGCAGGGGGAGTCGAGGACCAGGAGGATTGGAGACAGGATTGTGGAGGCGATTAAGGCTCGGTATAATGAGATTCACCGGTACAACCTGGCGGAAATGCCTCAGATTGCGCCGCTTACTCCGGAGACATATGCCCAGAGAAGTAATGGCATTATTCCCGAATGGGCGGCGGAGGCGGCAGGCAGGATTGCCGCGGCCGATGCCATAGTAATCATGGCCCCGTTCTGGGACATGAGCTTTCCGGCCGTTCTGAAGTGTTTCCTGGAGCAGGTATCGCTGTTTGGAATCACGTTCGATGACAACGGGGAGACTTGCGTGGGCCTGTGCAAGAAAGCTCCAGTTCTCTATATCACTACTCGTGGAATGGACATACGTACCGGTTCCGCCAGGGAGCAGGCGACGCCGTACCTGAAGGCGCTGGCTTCCCTGTGGGGACTTGGCAAAGTGACCACCATAGCTGCCGCAAACATGGATTACAGCTCGCCGGAAGAGATTGAAGTGAAAATCAAAACCGCCATCAAAAAAGGTCTCAAGGTACTGCCATGACTATAAAACCCGGACATAGGACCGTCCTCGCCCTTGTGCCGCTGGCGGTACTTGTGGCGCTGCTTGCCATGGACATCTCAATCTTTGGTGCAGACTCCATCCTTGGGGCGTCACAAGTGGCGCTCCTGGCCGCGGCCGGAGTCTGCATATGGCTGTCCATGTGGCTTTACAAGACTCCGTGGAAAGAGTTTGAAAAAGCTGTAGTATCCCATGTGGGGGATGTCGCTCCCGCAATAGTGATACTGCTTCTGATAGGTGCCATTTCCGGCACCTGGACCATGAGCGGAGTGGTTCCGGCGTTCATCTGCTATGGCGTAAAGATAATCAGCCCCAAGGTCTTCCTTCTCACCGCGTGCATCCTGTGCGCGCTGGTATCTGTTCTGACGGGATCGTCCTGGACCACCATAGCCACGGTGGGCGTCGCGCTTCTGGGAATAGGCCGCGCAGAAGGGTTTTCAGATGCCATGACCGCCGGCGCAATCATATCCGGCGCCTATTTCGGAGACAAGGTATCTCCACTGTCGGACACTACCATACTGGCGTCTTCCGTGAACAAGGTGGATCTCTTCGACCACATACATTACATGTGCCTGACCACGGTTCCGTCCATGATAATTACGCTCATAATCTTCACGGTGCTGGGATTCACGGGAGGCGGAACGGAGGAGGCGCAGATGGGCATGTATACGGAAATCCTGTCGTCACATTTCCACATAACTCCCTGGCTCATGGTGGTACCCGCAATCACAGTGTGGCTGATTATAAGGAAGAAACCCGCCATCATGGTCCTCGCGATATCCACTCTGGTCGCAGCGGCAGCCGCCATGGTTTTCCAGCCGGAGGTGGTTCGCCGGATAGGAGAAGCGGTAACAACAGGTTCCGGCGCAAAAGCGGGCTTCACAGGAGTTGTGAGGATGATCTATGATACGGTATCCATCAATACCGGCAACGAGGTCGTAGACCAGCTTGTAACCTCCCGAGGCATGCTTGGAATGCTGAACACCGTTTTCCTTATCCTCTGCGCCATGTGTTTCGGGGCATGCATGCGCTCAAGCGGCATGATTGATGACCTTGCCCGCATACTGGCGCCGCTTACACGCACCCGCGCAGGCCTTGTGGGCTCAACGGTAGTGACCGGAACGGCCCTTAACGGAATTGTATCGGACCAATACCTGTCCATTATCCTCACCTCGAATATCTACCGGGAATCTTTCGACAGGGAAGGCTATGAAAGACGGCTCATGAGCCGGAGCGTGGAGGACTCCGCCACCGTAACTTCTCCCCTGATCCCATGGTCCAGCTGCGGAATGACCCAGGCCACAATCCTGTCCGTTCCCACCCTGGCGTATGCGCCTTTCTGCTTTTTCAACATTATTTCCCCGCTGATGTCCTTCCTTGTCGCCTTGACAGGATGGAGAATCATGAGGAATACCGGAAAGGCTTAAAGCTTCCCCTTAAGGCTCGAATTCTCGAAGGCATCCGGGGCAACTTTCACGGGAAGGCCGCTTACTGACTGAAGCGCACGGCAGCCGGAGAAGGCGTTTCCGGCCACTTCCTTGATGTTCTTTGGCAGAATAACGTTGCGGAGATTCTGGCAGTCGGAGAACATGTAAGGGCCAATGGTGTCATTTTCCTCGTACCAGGACACCTTGAATCCGCCGGTGGAAGCGGGCTGGATGAGCCAGGTGGGGCCCTGCGAAAGCCCCATGGCCTGCATTTCCATCCACTGGGCCGATGTTATCTTGGACATGTCGTAATGGTAAGGGGTTCCGTTCAGAGACCCGGAGAATGTCATCTTGCTTGCGCTGCGGGTAACGTAGCAGCCGCCGTGGGTAAGCGTAGCGTCCGAAAGGTCCAGCTCCATAAGGACTCCATGGCCTTCGTCGTATTTGCCGTCCACCATTGCGCCTGCCATCTGACGGACTATGGCAATGTCCCAGCCGTTTATCTTTCCGGACAGTTTGAGGCTTGTAATCTCCTCTTTGGACCGGCCGTCCTTTTCCTTGAGTTTTGCCAGCTCTTTTTCCAGCGTCGCGGGCTTGCTGAGCTTGATGCTTACGGCATATTCTTCCGCCTGCTTATTTGGCTGTATGCCGGAAAGGAGCTCATCGAAAGGCAGCTGGCGGTTCTTGTCAGACTCTATGACAATTGCCCTGTAATAGCCGTTGCAGTAGCCGTTCCAGCCAAGATTCAGATGGAGGAAATCCTGGTCGTATCCGTCTATGACAAATATGTGTGCTGCATCTGCCACAATGACGGGCATATCCTTATTAAGGTCTGAATACACCATCTTGAGCATGGTCATGTCCGGAAGGCTGTACACATACGTACACTTGGGGCTGTAGCCCCAGTTGTTCATGAGTGCCGGCTTGAAGTCTATAAGGGAGGAAGACGTTCCGTCCGGTGCCAGTTCCGCATTCACCGATGCGGCGGAGCACAGCATCAGGGCCGCAATGGCCTTCCTTGATCCGTCCCATGAGAACGGAGCGTCCTTCATGGGAACTTCCATCTCCTTTCCGCCGGAGAGCTTGAGGAATCCCTTCCCCATGGGCTTCTCAGGATACTTGTGATATGCAAGCAGTTCTGCCAGCGCTACCGGACCGCAGCCCACAAGGCAGGTGGAGTCCTTGTCCTTGAACTTCTCCTTGGGGAAGTAAGCATTGTAAGGGCCCGTCTGACCGTAATTGACATCTCCCAGAAGCGGTTTCACTCCGGTGGGTTTCTCCATATACAGCGACTGCGGCACGGAACGATAAAGTTCCCCCTTCTGACGCAGATACTGGAGCTGCTTGTTATACTGGCTTAGAATATGGTATACGGAGTTTTCGCTGGCACTGGTACCGTCCCACATGGAATTTCCTATGCCGTAAGCCAGCACCGGATTCTCCATGTATGGTTCAAACGCCTTGCGCACAACCACGGCGAAAGCCTTTGCGGTATTGTCCGAAAATGCCGCCAGGGCGTCCGAGGTGTATCTCATGATGAGGTTATCCGGACTAACGCCCTTGGAGATGAGGAAATCCCTGGCCTTCACCCATTCATAGCCGTACTTGGGATGCGGCTGCACGTTCAGGACGATGGGATCTCCCCCCACAGGCTTCCCGTTGACCTCCGCATCCAGGCGGGGCAGCGGAATCTGTCCCGAAGAAATTACGGTATAAAGGCACTGGGTTGTGATGAGGTCGAATCCGTTTTCCAGGACTGTCTTTGTCCTGTTGATGGATTCTATCTTGAGACCCGGGACTTCCTCCACGTCCTTGACGGAGTAGTTCAGAGCCTCCAGGAAGTAAGTCACATTGATGTAATCTCCCTGAGTGACCGTCCCCTGGGGGTACATTACTTTGAACGAATACATGTCCGCCCTGCTCTGAGCATTGCAAAGGATGGCGGAGAAAATAAGTAATAGTGTCAGATGGCGTTTCATGCTTACAAATATAATAAAAAAAGCCTTATCTTTGTCTACATGTTTGTGGACACGCATACACATTTCTATGACCCGTGGCTCCTGCCAGATGCGGACCAGGCCGTCCGGCGCGCACTGGACGCCGGCGTGGGAATAATGATTCAGGCCGATATAGACTCCATCGAGCGCCCCTCCATGTGGGAAATCTCCGGGAAGTTTCCAGGGGTCATTTACAATATGCTGGGGCTGTATCCGGGGTCCGTGGCGGAGAACTGGAAGGAGGAACTGGAGGTGGTTTACCAGCTGGCGGAAAGAGATTCCCGGAACAGGTCCGGGAATGACGACAGGGTTGTGGCGATTGGGGAGATAGGGCTGGATTATCATGAGGGAAAGGAGTGGGCGAAGGAGCAGAAGGAGGCGCTGAGGCTGCAGTTTGAGCTGGCGGCGAAGATGGATCTCCCAGTGAATATTCACCTCAGGGATGCATGGGAGGACTTTTTTGAGGTTCTGGACGACTGCCGGCACCTGCATCTGAGGGGAGACCTTCACTGTTTCAGCGGAAGCTATGAGGTTTACCAGCGCGCCAACCGGTCCGGAGACTTTTCCGTGGGAATAGGCGGAGTGGTCACTTTCAAGAACGCCAGCCTTCCCGCCACAGTGGCAAGGATTCCCATGGAGCACATCCTTCTGGAAACTGACGCCCCGTACCTTGCACCCGGCAAGTTCAGGGGGCAGAGGAACGAGAGCGCATATCTGCCCATGATTGCGGAGAAGGTGGCAGAGGTTAAGGGGATGAGCGTAAAGGAGATAGAGGAGATGACTACGGAGAATGCATTAAGGTTGTTCAATATATGAGTGCATCAATATTAATTATCTACACCGGAGGTACCATTGGAATGAAGCAGGACCCGGTGGACGGGGCGCTGAAGCCGTTTGACTTTTCGCAGATTTCAGGGGAGGTGCCGGAACTGTCCAAGTTCGGGGTCAGGATGGATTCCTACACCTTCGACCCGCTTATCGATTCCTCCGACGTGGAGCCTTCCATGTGGGTGAAACTTGGGGAAATAATCCGGGAGAAGTATGACCTGTACGATGGTTTCGTAGTCCTGCACGGGACAGACACCATGGCCTACAGCGCATCGGCCCTGTCTTTCATGCTCAGGGACCTGGAGAAGCCGGTGGTGTTCACGGGAAGCCAGCTCCCCATAGGAGTCCCCCGTACAGACGGCAAGGAGAACCTGATATCGGCGGTTGAGATTGCATCGGCAAAAGGGGCCGATTCCCATCCCGTGGTGCCGGAAGTAGCCATTTTCTTCGACGCCAGACTTCTCAGGGGCAACAGGGCCACCAAGTACAGCGCAGAGGCCTTCGATGCCTTTGAATCGCCGGACCTTCCTCCCCTTGCGGAGGCCGGAATCAACATCCGCTACAATATGGACATTATCCGAAGGCCATCCGTCTGGGGAAAGCCCCTGAAGGTCCAGACAAAGCTGGACACCGGGGTCTCCATCCTTAAGGTACACCCTGGAATGACCCCGCAGGTGATGCGTTCCGTCCTATGCGGCCCTGAAACAAGGGCTGTCATAGTAGAAACATACGGCTCCGGGAACGCCCTCTCCAAGCCCTGGTTCCTGGATATCATCAAGGAGGCTGGCGCCATGGGGAAGATTCTTGTGAATGTAACCCAGTGCAAGTCCGGAACCGTGAACATGGACCTTTACGCCACCGGCCGCACGCTCAAGCTGTCCGGGCTAATCTCCGGCTATGACAGCACCACTGAAGCGGCTCTTGGAAAGCTGTTTTCCCTCATGGGCAGGAGTGACGACAACAGCTGGGTGAAAACCATGCTGGAGAAGAATCTTTGCGGAGAAATAACACAATAGTCTTGGCATTTAGAAATTTATTTACTAAATTGCACGACCAAACGAGTAACTGGATAAACTAATCAATTTATAACTAACAACTCAAAAAAGAATTATGAAAAAGCTCTTCATGTTTTTGGCAGTTGCCAGCCTCATGGTTTTCACTGCCAACATCGCTTCCGCTCAGGAAGAGAACGCAGCTCCCGCAGCAACCGAGCAGGTAGCTGAGGACGACGCAGAGCCCGTTGTGGACCTTTTCGCCGGCTCCGGTGAGGAAGTTCCCCTGCACCAGGCTCTTAAGACCAAATTCATCGAAGGTGGCGCAGGCTTCATGTCCCTCATCATCATCTGCCTCATCCTCGGTATGGCACTTGCAATCGAGCGTATTCTCTATCTGGCATTCTCCAAGACCAACACCACCAAACTCCTCGACGCAGTTGAAGCAGCCCTCGAAGAAGGTGGCATCGAGAAAGCAAAAGAGGTTTGCCGCAATACCCGCGGCCCCGTCGCAAGCATCTTCTACCAGGGCCTGCTCCGTGCAGACCAGGGCATCGACGTTGTAGAGAAGACCATCGTCTCCTACGGCGGCGTCCAGATGAGCCAGATGGAAAACGGCCTCTCATGGATCGGCCTTTTCATTTCCATCGCCCCTTCACTCGGATTCCTAGGTACCGTTATCGGTATGATCCAGGCATTCGATGCTATCCAGGCAGCCGGTGACATCTCCCCTAACGTTGTTGCAGGCGGTATGAAGGTCGCCCTTATCACCACCGTGGGCGGTCTCATCGTCGCTATGATTCTCCAGATCTTCTACAACTACATCATCGCCAAGATCGACTCCCTTTCCATTGATATGGAAGACAGCAGCATCCGCTTCGTCGACACCATGGTAAAATACAACAAGAAGTAATCAACCCCTTTAATTCCAGATACAATGGAAAAACAGAAATACGCTAAAATAGTCAAGATCCTGCTTGTGGTTCTGATAATTCTGAGCGTTGGGGTTCTGCTTTGGGGTATGATCAAGGGCTATCCGGAGTCAGGTTCACCGGACAACGGCACCGTAGCACCGCTGCTCTACTGGGCATACATCGTGCTGGGAATCGCCCTTGCCTCCGTGATTTGCGTGGGTCTGTACGTAACAGCCACCACCAATCCCAAAGGTCTCATTAAAATCGGAATCGCAGTAGTGGCGGCAGCCGTGCTGTTCGGAGTATGCTATCTGCTTGCCTCCGGCGCTCCTGCCATCAACTGCTCAAAGCCTACAACACCCACTGAACTCAAGATGACCGATACCATCCTGAACCTCGCCTTCATCGTCGGCGGAGCTGCAATCCTCTCCATCGTCGCAGGTGAAGTTCTCATGGCTATCCGCAACAAAAAGTAAATCAGACCATGGCAAGAAGAACTTTTAATGCAATCGGTTCCACGGCGGACATCGCTTTCCTCCTGCTCTGCTACTTCCTCATGACCACTACCATGGGAGACCAGACAGGTCTGCAGCGTCGTCTTCCTCCTATCCCGGACAAAGAACAGGCCCAGGATCAGCAGGTCAACCGCCGAAACATCATCATCGTCAGAATCAACTCTGCCGATAAGCTGTTTGCCGGTAGCGAGGCCATGGACATCTCTCTCTTGAAAGACAAGATCAAGGAGTTCCTTACCAACCCCACCAATTCCCCCAACCTCCCGGAAAAGGAGCCCAAGGAAATTGAAGGCAAAACCTACATGGTTTCAAAGGGCGTCATCTCCCTGCAGAACGACCGCGGTACCTCATACCAGGCATATCTCGCAGTGCAGAACGAGCTCGTGAAAGCCGTGAATGAACTCCGCGACGACTTCTCCCGCGTAAACTTCGGCAAGAAGTTCTCACGCCTCACGGAGGAGCAGCAGGACATCGTAAAGAAGGCCGTGCCCCAGAACATCTCCGAGGCAGAGCCTAAGGACACCGGTAAAAAGAAATAAGGAGGAAACAGATTATGTCAAAATTCGGAAGTTCCAGCAATAAGAAGGAAGTCCCCCAGGCATCGTCCAACTCCCTTTCCGATATTGTGTTCATGCTCCTTTTCTTCTTCATGGTCACCACCCAGATGAGGGAAACTGAGAACAAGGTTCTCGTTAAGGTTCCCGAAGCATCCGAGGTTGCCAAACTGGAGAGAAAGGACCTGAGCGCCAATATCAACATAGGTGCCCCTATGCGCCAGTACCAGGCTCTGTACGGTACGGACGCCCGTATCCAGCTCAACGACTCTTTCAAGAGCATAGCCGACATCCGCGACTTCATCGCCGCAGAACGTGATGCCATGAGCGAGGCCGAAAGGTCCCTCATGACCGTCAACCTCCGCGTTGACCAGGATGTCCGCATGGGTATCGTTTCCGATGTAAAACAGGAGCTGCGCCGCTGCTCAGCCCTAAAGATTATGTACTCTGCACGTAAACCCGGCGGAGACAAGTAATCTTCATCGCTATCTGATCAGCCGGCCTGGAGTCATCTCCGGGCCGGTTTTTTATCAGCAGCTCTCGCGTATTACGAGGGTGGGGCGGACAAGCTGTTGTACGGGGGCGGGACTGGGAAGTCCGGAGCGGCGGGCTTCCATGAGGGAGAAAAGGGTTTCCACTGCAATCTCGCCGGCTTCCTGGAGGGGCTGCTCAACACGCGTGACGGGTGGGTTCATGAAGTCAAGGAAGCCGTTGTTGTCGTAGGATATCACACCTATGTCCCTGCCCTCTGTAATGCCAAGTTTCCTTAATGCCGATATTGCTCCCAACAGGATGGTGGCGCTAAATGCGAAAATGGCGTCATAGGCCTTTGGATTGCCGGCAAAGGCGGCCAATGTCTCTCGGCTGCCGTTTTCCACGGAGAAGGCGTCACCTGCCACCTTGCTTTCTACACCATGGCCCTTTATGGCATCCAGAAAGCCCCTCACGCGCTCACGGTTTGGCATGGATGCAGGAACGCCCTGGATAGCCAGAATCCGTTTGTAACCCTTGTCTGTAAGATACTGCGCCGCCATGTATGCGCCGGCGTAGTTGTCAGTGCAGACATACGAAAGTGAAGTCCTCTGGAAATAACGGTCTATAAGGACCAGCGGAACGCTTGCGCCAACCTCTTCGTGGAACTCAGGGGACAATGCCACCGGTACGGCCAGGATACCGTCCACTCCCCTGTCCTGGAACATCTCCAGGGCCTGGCGCTCCTCTTTCTCCGACTCACGGGAGTCGGCAAGGAGCGTATGGTATCCGCGGGCATCCAGCTGGGAGATGATAATGCTTGCAAGGGTGGCGAAAAAAGGGTTGTCTATACCGGGAACGACCAGTCCGACGGTCTGCGACTGGTGGGTGCGCAAACTTTGCGCAACCAGGTTGGGCCTGTAGCCGCAGCGTCGCGCCTCTCGCGTCACTCTTTCAACCGCAGATTGGCTAATCCTGTACTTTTCAGCCTTTCCGGAGAGAACGCGTGAAACCGTTGATACAGAGTACCCGGTACGCTCTGAAATGGCTGCAAGATTGTTTTTTTCAAGCATATGCGAAAACGATTGTGCTACAAAGGTAAGGATTTGCAGAAAATTTCAAAACAAATTGTGTGATAATAAAATATTTTTTCTTATATTTGTCACATATTGAGCGCAATCGTTTGCGCAAAAAGTGCACAATTAATAACACAGTATATGAGTAAGAAAGGTATCCTTGTCATTGGCAGCAGCAACACTGACATGACAGTAAAAACCAAGGAACTCCCCCGCCCGGGAGAGACCGTCCTTGGAGGAGTCTTCACAATGGGTGCAGGCGGCAAGGGTGCAAACCAGGCCGTAGCGGCGCAGCGTCTTGGCGGAAATGTCAAATTTATCTGCAAGGTGGGCAGGGACATTTTCGGGGACAATTCCATTGCACAGTATAAGAAGGAAGGCCTTGACACCAGCGGTATCCTCCGTTCTGACCTCCCTTCCGGCGTAGCCCTCATCTCCGTGGACCAGCATGCGGAAAACTGCATTGTGGTTGCATCCGGTGCCAACGGAGACCTCACGGAAGCGGACATCGCCTCCTGCGAGAAAGATCTCAAGGAGTGCGCCATCCTCCTCCTTCAGCTTGAAACTCCCATCCCTTCCGTCCTCAAGGCGGCAAAGATTGCCCACGGGGCCGGTGCCACTGTCGTCCTGAACCCCGCTCCCGCATGTCCTCTGCCTGAAGAAATCTTCAAGTACATAGACCTTTTCATACCTAACGAGACAGAGCTTTCCACCTTCTCCGGCATTTCGGTCAATGACATGGCATCGGCAGAAAAGGCCGCAGCGGCCATGCAGGCAAAGGGCGTGGGCAAACTCATCGTCACAATGGGAAGCAAGGGCGCACTCATCTGCGAGGGTGGCCCTTCCGTATTCGTTCCGGCCCGCAAAGTGAAAGCCGTTGACACCACCGCAGCCGGGGATACTTTCTGCGGAGCCCTCTGCGTGGCGGTCTCCGAGGGTAAAGCCCTCAAGGAAGCCGCAGAGTTTGCCTGCGCGGCATCGGCCCTTACCGTCCAGAAGATAGGCGCGCAGAATTCCATCCCTTACCGTAAAGAAATTAACCTTTAATATTATAACCCTATGTTTATCGTTGGCAGTTACACGCTCGCAGTCATTTTCTGTTTCATTACCATGCTCTGCTGGGGCTCCTGGGGAAACACCCAGAAACTGGCCGCCAAGAGCTGGAGATACGAGCTCTTCTACTGGGACTATGTCATTGGTATGGTCCTGTTCTCCCTGCTCCTTGCCTTCACCGCCGGTTCAATCGGCTCCGAGGGCCGTCCCTTCATCCAGGACCTTGGCCAGGCAAGCTGGACAAGCATCGGCTGGGTGCTCCTTGGCGCAGTGGTGTTCAACGTATCCAATATCCTCCTGTCCGCATCCACTTCCATCGCGGGTCTTGCCGTAGCATTCCCGCTGGGCGTTGGCATCGCACTGGTGATGGGCGTTCTCAATAACCTTCTCCTCCACCCCGTGGCCGGCCAGAACACCACTCTCCTGTGGATTGGCGTTGCCCTGGTGGTCATTGCAGTCATCTGCAACGGCGTGGCTTCCGGAAAGGTCTCCAACGAGCAGAGGGACCCCAAACAGAACCGCAAGGGCATCATCCTGGCAGTTCTTGCAGGTCTCATCATGTCCTTCTTCTCCGCCCTTGTTTACAACGGCGTAGATCTGGACAACTTTGCCGCTCCCGCAGCAGGCAAGCTCACCCCTTACACCGCTATGGTCATTTTCGCACTGGGCGTGTTCCTGAGCAACTTCGTGGTGAACACCATCGTCATGAAGAAACCCTTCGTTGGAGAGCCTGTTACCTATAAGCAGTACTTCGCCGGCAACTTCAAGACCCATCTTGTGGGCATGCTGGGCGGTGCTATCTGGGCGCTGGGTACTTCCCTCAACTATATCTCTGCAGGCACAGCCGGCGCAGCAGTCTCCTATGCCCTTGGTCAGGGCGCTCCCATGATCGCCGCCATCTGGGGCGTATTCATCTGGAAGGAGTTCAAGGGCGCCAAGAAGGGCGTGTACGGCCTCCTGGCCCTTATGTTCGCCCTGTTTGTCACAGGCCTCGCCTGTGTGGTAGTTGCAGGAATGTAATCAGCTTATCGTATGATTAAAAGAATAATATTGGCTCTGGCGGCAGTCCTCACCACCGCCACCGCCTTTGCACAGAACAAAACCATCTCCGGTAAAGTCGCCGACGAAAGGGGCGACGCCCTCACCGGGGCTACCGTTGTGGTAACGGGCTCAAAGGCCTATGCCATCACGGACCTGGACGGCAAATACTCCCTCACCGCCAAATCCGGCAGCGAGATTACCGTCAGCTACCTGGGTTATGACGACTACGTATTCACCGTAGGAAGCGGCAACGTTTACAACGTAAACATGGTCCCCTCGGAGGCCACCATGCTCAACGAGTCCGTCGCCATCGGTTACGGTACAACCACCAAGAAGGAGGTTACAGGATCGGTGGTCAGCCTCAAGAGTGAAGATTTTGATAAAGGTGCCTTTTCTGATGCTACCGGCATGTTGCAGGGTAAAGTAGCAGGCCTGTCAGTAACCAATCCTAACGGAGGTGACCCTAACGGCGGATTTGAGATTCTCCTTCGCGGCACCAATACCCTCAGCGCCGGCCAAGGTCCCCTCATCATCATTGACGGTGTTGTAGGAGCTGATATCTCAACTATCAATTTCCAGGAAGTTGAATCCATGGATGTCCTGAAAGACGGCTCCGCCGCGGCAATCTACGGAACACGAGGCACCAACGGTGTTATTATAATCACAACCAAAAGAGCTGCCAGCGGTAAGACATCTGTAGAGTATGACGGCCAGGCTTCTGTTCAAACTGTTCGTTCCAGAGCCGTACCTATGAACGCAGAGGAGTTCAAGTACTCTATCGAGAACTTCAAGCCATCTGCATCATTATCTGTGTACGGAGCAGATACCGACTGGTTCGATGAAGTTACCAGAACGCCCTTCAGCCACAAGCACAACCTGGCCATCTCCGGCGGCGCTGATAAGTTCTCTCACCGTACCGTACTGAATGTGGAACAGAACCAGGGTCTCCTTCGTGAAAACTACGCTGACAAGTACTTATTCCGCACAAATGTCCGCCAGGAAGTACTGAAAGGGTGGGTGGTTTTCGACTTTAACCTAAGGTATGGAAAACGCCAGTATCAGGGTGCCAGAACAGGCATCTTCCGCCAGGCTTTCATTCACAACCCTACCGAACCCGTTTATGATGAAACCGATGTCGATAACGGAGGATACTTCACCATCTCCAGCATGGACTACTATAACCCCGTTGCCATGCTGAACGAGCGCACAAGCATTACTACGGTTAATAATGTTGGTGTAAACGGAAGGATCACTCTGAATGTGCTTTCTGTTCCCGGTCTTAAATGGGAGAACTTTGTCAGCTACATTTCTAACCAATATGAGAACAGGGATTACCGTACTAGATTTTATCCGGGAGAAACCGGACAGAAAGGTGTTGCAGAAATCTCCAACTCTGCTTCCGACGACATTCAGTATGAGAGTACTCTTCAGTACTCGCGAAAATTCGGAGACCATTCTATGCAGGCTGTTGCCGGCTACACTTTTCAGGAGCTTGGCTCTTGGAGCAGCTATATGAGCAATTATGGCTTTGATTCCGACTTTTTCAAAACAAACAACATTGGATCCGGAAGCGGCCTGAAGGCAGCCCAGGCAGACATGTCGTCCAGCCGTAGCGGGAGCCGTTACATCGCATTCTTCGGACGTGTGATGTATAATTATGCAGAGAAGTATCTTGCCTCAATTTCACTGAGAAGAGATGGTTCTTCCAGATTTGGCACAAACAACAAATGGGCTTTGTTCCCTGCAATAAGCTTTGGTTGGCGCATTACCCAGGAAGACTTCATGCAGGATATTGCATGGGTCGATGAAATGAAATTACGTGCCGGATATGGTGCTACAGGTAATCAGGATTTCTCTAATTACCTATCTATATCCAGGGTTGAACCTGCAGGACGTTTTTATTATAATGGTACCTGGGCAAATGCCTACGCCCCTTCAAGTAATGCCAACCCGGATTTACGCTGGGAGAAAAAGAGTGAATGGAATGTTGGTCTTGATTTTACCCTATTGAAAGGAAGACTGAGTGGAACCATCGATTACTATTATCGCAAAACTACTGATCTTATTTACAAATACAAGGTCCCCGTTCCACCTTATGACTACAATGAACTATATACCAATGTTGGCTCAATCTCTAACAGCGGTTTGGAGATTACGCTGAATGGTACTCCTGTTAAGACAAAGGCCGTTTCCTGGAACACATCCCTCACTTTTGCCACCAACAAGAACAAATTGCTGAAATTCACCAACGAGGAATTCCAGGGAGAAGAGTATCGTTCCGGATGGCTAAACACTCCTCTTGGAGCGTATTGCCAGCGCCTTATCGAGGGCGAGAGTATTGGTTCTTTCTATGGACCCCATTGCAAGGGTATCAGGGATTCCGGCAATCAAGATCTCGAGCAAACTAGCGAAAGTAAATGGATTTACCTTGGGTCTGCATACCCGGATTTCACTATGGGATGGAGCAACTCCTTGAGCTTTGGACCTTTCTCACTGAGTGTAACTCTTCGTGGTTCTTTCGGAGGGAAGGTTTTCAACCAGATGAGGGGGGTGTATGAGAACATCACAAACTTTGGTCTTCAGAACATTCTCGCATCTTGGCTTGATGATCCAAAATATACAGGAAAGGTTGTCTATTCTGACCGTTATCTGGAAGACGCCACATATGTTAAGCTGGATAACGTAACCCTGTCTTACGACGTTCCTTTCAAAAATGATTACGTCAAGGCTGTCCGTCTTTATGCTACAGGCCAGAACCTTGTATGCATTACCGGCTATACCGGAGTTGATCCGGAAGTCCGTCTTACCGGTCTTTCACCAGGTATTGAGGGAACCAGCTATTACCCCCGTACAAGAATGTTCACCCTCGGTGTAAACGTAAAATTCTAAGTCATGAAGAAGATTGTATATTTTGCATTTGCAGCACTTACGCTTGCCGGCTGTACCAATCTTGACGAACAGCTTTATTCTCAGATCTCAAAAAAGGACTTCCTTTCTTCTCCTGAGAATCTGGTTCTTTATACATCCCGTCCATACACTATGCTTCAGGACTGGGGAGCAGAACAGAGTTACTGGACCCTTGTTCTACAACTGGGTAATGAAATGGCCGTTCCCGTAGCATATAGCGGGTCTTGGTCGGAAATTCGCTACGGAGAACTACATAGCCATGACATTCCGGAAAGCAACAAGCTTGTCAGGACCGGGTGGGAATTCTGTTTCAACGGCATTTCTGCTTGTAATGATGCCCTTGCAGAGCTTGGGGCTCTCCCGGACAGTCCTGCCGTGAAAAAGAACATTGCGGAGATAAAAGTCCTCAGGGCATACTATTATTTCCTTGCCATAGATCTTTGGGGAAATGTTCCTTTCTCAATCAATAAGGAAGAGAAGGATTACCCTGAAATGAAAGATCGTGCATTCATGTTCTCCTGGATAGAGAGTGAAGTCAAAGATAATATTCAGTATCTTGAAGAGATTCCCTCTGTGGCGACTTACGGTCTCGTAACAAAGGACGTTGCCAAGTTCTTACTTGCAAAACTGTATATTAATGCAAAGGTTTATATCGGAACCGAAAAATGGGCTGAAGCCGCTCAATACTGCAAAGAGATAATTGACAGTGGCCATTTCTCCCTTACAGATACCTATGCAGAGAATTTCGCCATCCACAACGAAGGGTCTTCCGAGGCCATTTTCGCCATTCCTTACAGTAGCACTTTCACCAGTAAGGGTTTCTACATGTATGTTCTTACCCTGAATGCAGATCTGGAAAAAATATGGAACATCGGCGAGACTTGGAATGGCACACATATGGGACAGCCGGATTTCATGGCAACGTATGACGCCTCAGATACCAGAAAAAAGGACACCTGGCTTTTCGGTCCTGTTTATGACCTTAACGGCAAGCGTTGGAAATACATGGACGGAGTGGATGCGGATAAGAATCCTATAATGAAAGATTATTCGCTTGAAGATATAAACATTGATGAAAGTAAGTTCCAGAATGGTATTGACAGGCTTGACGGTGCCAGAATCATAAAATGGCCATACCAGAGCGACGGGACTCTCACAAAGTACACTATCGACATGGAGAACGACTTCATCCTGATGCGTTATTCCGACGTGGTCCTCATGTACGTCGAATGCCTTATCCGTCAGAACAATGCGGCTCAAGCAGCTCTCGTCCCTGACTTTATTAAGATTCGCGCACGGGCAGGACTTCCACCGCTGGCTGATATGTCACTTGACAGTTTCCTCGTAGAACGTCAACATGAAATGGCTTTGGAGGGATGGGTCCGCAATGACCTTGTCAGATTCGGCAAATACCTGAACAAATGGTGGGCAAAAGAAGCTGATCCCGAGTATAGGCTACTCCTTCCTATTCCTAAGGAAATGTTAGGTGCCAATCCCAAGCTTAAGCAGAACCCCGGTTATTGATTATGAAAAAAATAACGTTCATAGCACTCTGTGCCATCCTTCTGGCATCCTGCGTCCAGAAGCCTCTTGAGATAACCCGTACGCAGCTCAAAGACAAGATTGCAGGCGCCTGGCTTGGCCAGATGGTGGGCAACATCTACGGACTTGAGTACGAGAACAAGTTCGTGGACCAGCCAGGCGAAGGCCCCTTCGTCTTCAACAAGGCCATCCGCAAGATGACTGCCGTGGACGGAGCCTTCTCCGATGACGATACCGACGTAGAGTACCTCTACCTCATGATGATGGAGAAGTATGGCCTGGACATCACCTACGCACAGGTTAAGGAAGGCTGGATGTACCACATCAGGGACAGGGTCTGGCTTGCAAACCGCGCCGCCTTGGGCCTCATGCACTATGGTTTCACACCGCCCTATACCGGCAAGAAGGAGTACAACCCCCACTGGTTCCAGATTGACCCCCAGCTCATTAACGAAATCTGGGCATACACCGCACCGGGAATGCCCAAATACGCCGCAGGCATATCGGACTGGGCCGCCAGGATTACTTCCGACGACTGGGCCGTATCCCCCACCGTAGTGTACGGAGCAATGTACTCTGAGGCTTTCTTTGAGAGCGACATTCCCACCCTTATCCGCCACGCCAAGGAGTACCTTCCCAAGAAGGACCGCTTCCGCGCCATAATTGATGAGTGTCTGGAGCTCTGGGAGAAAAACCCCACAGACTGGAAACCCGCCCGCAAGATAATGGCCGACAAACTGTACTTCAACGAGGACGACCTCTCCAAGAGCATCTGGAATGCAGACCTCAACGGTGCCATGGGCATCCTGTCCCTGCTGTATGGTGAAGGCGATATAGACAAGACCCTCCTCATCGGCTGCGCCATGGGCTTTGACTGCGACAACCAGACCGCCACCATGTGCGGCCTCCTGGGCGTAATCAACGGCGTAAAGAACGTCCCCATGGACCGCGCCATGCCTGCGGAATTCCCGCACTGGAAAAAGCCGTTCAACGATCGTTACATCAACGTAACCCGTTACGACATGCCTGACGCCTCCATAGAGGACATCATAGAGCGCACCGTGGTGCTGGCAGAGAAGAACATCCTCGCGCGCGGTGGTTCCGTGCGGGAAGAGAACGGCGAGAAGATCTATACCATCAATTCCAAAGCCGTATTCACTCCGGCAAAGGAAGCAGGTGCAACCTTCCAGCTTCCCGAAGACCGCGGCCGCAACCTGGCCCCGGAAGCAGCAGAGATACTGGCTCTTACCCGTGAGACAGACCGCGCCACGCTCGACTCCTGCTGGCTCACCATACCGGTAAGCTACAGGGCCTACACCGTGGAAGTCATCAACGACGGCGTCACAGGCGGCCCCGGAGCGGCCTTCTACTCCCTTGGCAGCAAGTCAAACGCCCCCAAGAGGGACTACTTCGGCTACCGCTGGGACAAGCCCGTCACCACGGACATGATATCTTTCCACTACGGACCGCTTGAGGAATTCGGCGGCTGGTACATCAACCTCCATCCTGAGTATCTGGACGAAAACGGAAACTGGGTATCCCTGGAGGCCACCGTCACCCCGGACTGGCCTTTCAGCGACGAGGTCTTCTTCCAGCCCCACAACGGAGAGTTCATCTTCTCCTTCCCCAAGGTTACCACCACCGCGGTTCGCGTAATCGGTGACGATGCCGTCCTTATCCACTGGAACAAGTACACCAAGGACGTATCGGCCTTCATTTCAATAACCGAACTTCAAGTTTATGAAGCGAAGTAGCTTAATACTTGCACTGGCCCTTCTTGCCGCCTGCTCCGCCCCAAAGGCTCCGGAAAGCGTAACCCTTACCAAGGAAGCGCTCATGGACAAGATCATGGGCGGATGGGCCGGACAGACCATAGGCGTAGTCTACGGCGCCCCCACGGAATTCAAGTTCTGCGGCACCATAATCCCGGAAGAGATTCCCATCGGCTGGGGAGAAGGCTACGTGAAGCACTGGTGGGACCGCAAGCCCGGCCTCTTTGACGATGTCTACAACGACCTCACCTTTGCCGAAGCCTTCGAACAGCTGGGCCTGGACGCATCGTCAAAGGACCTTGCAATGCGTTTTGCATATGCACCCTACCACCTTGCCCACGCCAACCAGGCGGGCCGCTACAACGTGCGCCAGGGCATAATGCCCCCTGAATCCGGCAACTGGCTCAACAACCCTCATGCGGACGACCTTGACTTCCAGATTGAAGCGGACTTTATTGGTCTCATGGCCCCGGGAATGCTCCCGGAGGCGCTTGATATAGCAGACCGCGTGGGACACATAATGAACAGTGGCGACGGATTCTACGGCGGAGCCTTCGTGGCCGGCCTTTACAGCGCCGCCTTCATAGAGACAGACCCCGCAAAGATTGTGGACATGGCCCTGGAGGCAATTCCTCAGGAGAGCACCTTCTGGCAGTGCCTGAACGATGTCAGGCTGTGGCACAAGAAGTATCCTGCAGACTGGAAAGCCACATGGTTCGAACTCCTTAAAAAATGGGGCGTAGACACCGGCTGCCCCAAGGGCGTTGGCCTCAGCTTCGACATCGACGCAAAGCTTAACAGCGCGTACGTTGCCATGGGCATGCTCTACGGCGGAGGAGACTTTGGCCGGTCCATGGAGATAGCCACCCGCTGCGGACAGGACTCGGACTGCAACCCCGCCACGGTGGGCGGCGTCCTTGGCGTAGTCCTTGGCCTCAAGGGTATCCCTGAGTTCTGGCGGGAGCCTGTCATGGAAATCTGGAACCTTGACTTTGAGGGAACAGACGTATCTCTGGAAAAAGGCAGCCGGTATTCCTACAAGCATGCATTGCAGCTAATAGAGAGAAATGGCGGAGAAGTGCGTGACAGCGAGGTTGTAATCCCCGTGAAGAAGCCTGCGGTACTGCCTCTGGAGCAGAACTTCGTGAACACCTATCCCCTCATGCGCGACCAGAAAGACGCATGGCTGGAAAAGGAGTATGAGTTTGACTTCTCCGGCAACGGCTTTGTAATCTGGGGCAACCTTGTGTGCCTGAGGGGCATCACTCCGGACTATGCCGCCCGCGTTGCCAAAAAGCACGTAGGCTCCGAGGTCTTTGCCATGGCGGAGGAACAGGATCCGTACGTCGCGGAAATCGAAGTCTGGATAGACGGAGCCCTGGACCAGGTTTCCATCCTTCCCATGAAGGGAACCTCCCGCAAACTGGAGCCCGCATGGAAATACTGCATGGAAGAAGGCCGCCACACGGTGAAACTGGTCTGGAGAAACGCAAAGCCGGACACTTATCTACTTCGCATAAACGCCATACAGTATTATAGCGAAAAGAAAAATACAGACACCTACTATCACAATTAGGATGAAAAGGACCCTTATCATAGCACTCCTCACACTTGCAGCCTGCACTGTCAAAGTCCCTTACGGGGAAACGGTGAAGATGGACAGCGCCACCCTCATGGACAAGATCCGCGGCGGCTGGTACGGCCAGACCATAGGCTGCACATACGGCGGCCCCACGGAGTTCAAGTACAAGGGCGGAATAATAATGGAAGAGATTCCAATCCCATGGTACGACGACTACATCTACGACACGTTCATTGAGGATCCCGGCCTCTACGACGATGTCTACATGGACCTCACCTTCATGGAGACCATGCTCAAATATGGCCTGGATGCCCCTGTGGAAGAGTATGCCAAGGCTTTCGCGTATGCCGACTACAAGCTATGGCACGCCAACCAGGCCGCCCGTTACAACATACTGAACGGACGCGGCGCCCCGGAAAGCGGCCACTGGAAGTACAACCCCCACGCGGACGACATCGACTTCCAGATTGAGGCGGACTTCATCGGGATGCTGTACCCCGGACAGGTAAACAAGGCCTCTGAACTGAGCGACCGCATAGGCCACATCATGAACTACGGTGACGGATGGTACGGAGGCGTCTTCATTGGCGCAATGTACTGCCTGGCGTATGTCTGCGACCATATTCCCACCATCGTCGCGGAGGCCCTCAAGACCATCCCTGAAGGCACCAAGTTCCACAGCACCATTGCCGATGTGATCAAATACTGGAAGAAGTATCCCAAGGACTGGAAGCAGTGCTGGTTTGAGGTTACGAACCGCCACGCCAACGACATAGGCTGCCCGGAAGGCGTCTGGAACGGCTTCAATATTGACGCCACCATCAACTCCGCCTTCGTGGTAATCGGCCTTCTTTACGGAGAAGGGGACTTCCTCAAGACCATGGACATAAGCACCCGCTGCGGAAACGACTCGGACTGCAACCCCGCCTCTGCCGCCGGCATACTTGGCGTAATGTACGGATACGATGCCATACCGGAATACTGGAAGAAGGGCGCAGAGCGCATCAAGGACATTCCTTTCCCATACACCTCGCTTAGCCTGGACCAGGTTTGCACGGAGAATTTCAATCTGGTGAAAACTTTGTTTTCATGCAACGAAGGAGACACGGACTGCATCTATATAAACGTGGAAAAACCCCAGCCCGTCCGGTATGAGCAGAGCTTCGAGGGCATAGTCCCCGTGGAAAAGCGGGTACTCAAGAAGGCCTTCACAACTAGCATTGACCTCAAGTTCAAGGGAAACAGCATTGTGGTTGAAGGCAGCGTACGCAAGACCGGACACGCAGATGACAGCTACGTCGCGGACGTCACAGCACTCCTGGACGGTGCTGAGATTGAACACTTTACTATGCCAATTGATTATATCAAGCGCAAGTATGAAATATTCTCCGCCTATTGCTTTGCAAGCGGAGAGCATACTCTTACCCTTCGCCTCAACAATCCCCATCCGGATTATGAGCTTTATGCATCTGAAATGGTAGTTTATGATGAAAAATAGACTTGTTATCATTTTGGGAGCAGTGCTTGCTCTGTCTTCCTGCGGCTGCGAAAAGAAACGCGTGTTGCCGGAAGTGGATCCTGCACTGTTTCAGCGCTATTCGCAAGACAATGAGCTGGACAGCAAAATACTGAACAGGACTGTAAAGTATACTGTTTACTTCCCGGAGAGCTATATGACAGAAAAGGAAAAACGCTATCCTGTTGTATATATGCTCCACGGCATTGGAGATAATAATAATTCGTGGAACGGGAACTACCTCCATGCTAACAGGAAGATAGACGAATGGACAGCCAAAGGCCTTGGAGAAATGATATATGTATTTCCGGAAGGCTTTTCCTCATACTATTGTAACAGGTTCGATGGAACCTTCAGCTATATGGACATGTTCGTAGAAGAACTTGTTCCTCTGATTGACAAGAGCCTGAGAACCATTCCGGACAAGCAGCATCGCTCCATAACAGGTTATTCAATGGGCGGTTTCGGAGCCTGCGCTCTTGCGGAAAAGCACCCTGAACTTTTCATTGCATGTGCTCCTCTTTCAATGTCGGTGCGTACAGACTGGCAGTATAAAGAAGAATCCCAGGATGGTTGGAACAACCAGTGGGGAAAGATTTTTGGAGGAAGGAATGAAGCTGGGGACGGTCGAATAACCGAGTATTATAAGCAGCACTGTCCCATACATTATTTCAACGCAGAGAATAAGGCTATCCTATCTACCGTTAACTGGTACCTTATATGTGGAGATGATGAACAGAACCTACTTTACGCTAATGACGAACTCCACTGCGTAATGATGCAGAACGGTTACAAACATGAGTATCGCGTGGTTGACGGTGGCCATTCTTCTTCTGTCTGGATGCCTGCATTGGACGAAGTACTCCCCATGTTTGACTACTATATGAATGGGGGCTCGCTATGGGCTCCCGTAAAACCCAGCAATGCCAAACCAGAGAGTATTGATGTTGATAATAATGGAGTTTTCGTTTCCGATAAATACAAAGAGAACAACAATGGAACTGCGGTGTTCCTTGCTTTCAGAGGCATTTCAGAAGAGTATGTTATAGGTATTATGAACCTTCTCAAACGGCCATACTCTTCTTCGGGTTATGTAATTCTTCCTTGCGACGTTTCCAAAAAAAGTCTTGGCGATTGGATATCATACTGGAACACTCTTTATTCAAATGACAAGAAACAGGTTCTTGGTTTAGGAGACGGAGCACATGATGCCCTTGCAATGCCTTCTGAGACTTTCAATCGCAGTTATTACATCAATCCCAACATTCAGGAAGTGCCTTCAATAGCTAAAGATCAGGAAGTCTACTTTGCCGGTTCAGATGAGGACGCTAACTATTTAGGGATGAACCGTCTGTACAATGCTTGCAAGAAGAACGAAGCTACTTTCGAATACAGGATTGTCAATTCTGAAGAAGACGCATGGGCAGACATTTCCAACAGCTTGACAGCAATTAAATCCTATATTAACTATTAACCCATTAATTAATTACAATTATGAAAAAATTCTTTTTTGCCCTGATGGCCGCAGCGGCCGTTATGACAGTTTCCTGCAACAAGCCTGGTGACGAGCAAAACGAAGGCAAGGACGAAGGATCAAAGCTTCCTAAACCCGAGTATCGTATTAAGACCATGGCCAACAACTGGGAAGACACATGGACTTTCTCCTACGACGCTGAAGGCAAAGTGATTGATGTCACCCGCGGTGAACCCGGCAAGCACTGGATTTTCAATTACAAGAGCGCTACAGCCCTGGAAATCAACCTCGAGAAGGATAACAAGCTTCTCTATGAGATTACTCTCAACAAGGATGGTTTTGCCAGCGAAATTAAGGACTACTCCGGCTCTTCAGTCAAGACTTATGAATATGACTACAACAAGGACGGATTCATGGTCAAGTGCCTTGTTGACGGTAAGGAAAAGACCCTTCAGACCATCACCGACGGAAACGTTGAGCATTGGGATCGCATTGGTCTTACCAAAGAAGATGGCACTATCCTTTGGAGAGAAAAACGTCACGAGTACTACACCGAACTCAACAAGGGTGGTATCCACACCGAGTGGGCAGAAGATGCACAGATGGACCGCTGGTTCTGGGAGACCGGTCTCCTTGGCCGTGCTTCAGTAAATGTTTGCAAGACCGCCTGGTGGTGGGGCATCAAGGATGAAGAGAACATGGTCATTAAGGATGAAATGGCTGAAAAACTCGCTTACAATCCTCTCGAACTCGACGCCAACGGCTGCGTAGCAAAAGAATGCAAGTACTACGATAAGGCCGAAAAGTATAAGACCGATCCTACCTCCATGGATCTTGAAGGCTACAACACCTTCACCTACGAGAAGATTCAGTAATTATCTCTCACATTTTTGACCTTTTTTGCTAAGCGGCGGATTATCTGCCGCTTAGCTTGTATTAAAATAAACCGGGCCGGACGGTTGGATTATGCATTACTGTTAATATTTTTGTGAGATAACTCATTAACTCACAAAGCTATGACAGACAAAGAAAGAATCCAGGAGCTGGAGCGGAAACTGGACAACATGAAATCTCTTCTGTCCTACTACAGAAGGAACAATTTGGAACTGCAGGAGAATGCGGCAAGACTGCTTAGAGGGGCCATTACAACTGAATACGGAGCCTTCACAGGCCTTGCCGATGAGATTATCCGGAACCTGGAATTCGGAGCCACGAAGGAGCATCTGCTGGAGATTTGCCACAAATGGCTCAGGATATATCTCGGAAGTGAGGATTATGTGGGAATCCTTACACGGGAGTTGAACCAGGAAATGAACGGAATCATAGACTCCCTGCTTGACGATTACCCGGACTTTGGCATCGGGGAGGCAAATCTCTTTGCCTGCCTTGTCATACGCATCAGGGACAGCATCCTGAAAGAAACGTTCGGGTATGGGAAAGATTCCCGGACAGCCTATACCAAATTCAGGCTTTTCCGTAGGATAAGGTCCCTTGGAAGCCGCCGCTACATGAAATATCTCAAACTGTTGGGAAGTAAGGATTGCACCTTAGGCAAGAAATTGCTATCTTTGCATGATTTGAGACATTTTTCCAATGGAAAACCTGAAAAGAACAAAGATCAAGACCCTGCTGAGGATGGAACCCGGCAGCGAAGTGCTTGCCAAAGGCTGGGTACGCACGAAGAGAGGAAACAAACAGATTAAGTTCATTGCCCTAAACGACGGCTCAACAATCAATAACATTCAGATAGTGGCCAACACGGAAATCTTCGACGAAGAGCTCCTCAAAAAGGTCACCACCGGCGCTTCCCTTGCCGTGAAAGGCAAACTGGAGGCATCCGTAGGCAGCGGCCAGGCTGTGGAAATCCAGGCATCGGAAATTGAAGTTCTTGGGGAATGCGACCCCATGCGCTTCCCCCTCCAGAAGAAGGACACCACTCTGGAGTACCTCCGCACAGTGGCGCACATGCGCCTGAGGACCAACACCTTCGGGGCTGTCCTTCGCATCCGCAACGCCATGGCCTTCGCCATCCACAAGTTCTTCAACGAGAAGGGCTTTGTCTATCTCCACACCCCGCTCATCACTGAATCTGACGCAGAGGGCGCAGGAGACATGTTCCAGGTAACTACCCTGGACCTCAGGAACATTCCCCTGGACAAGAAGGGCAACGTGGATTTCAGCAAGGACTTCTTCGGGAAGAAGACTTCCCTCACCGTCTCCGGCCAGCTGGAAGGCGAACTTGGAGCAACGGCTGTAGGCGAAATCTACACCTTCGGCCCCACCTTCAGGGCAGAAAACTCCAACACTCCCCGCCACCTGGCGGAATTCTGGATGATAGAACCGGAAATGGCCTTTTACGACATCCAGGACAACATGGCCCTTGCTGAGGAGTTTGTGAAATACCTTGTACAGTACGCCCTGGACAACTGCATGGACGACCTTAAGTTCCTGGGTGGCAAATACGACGACGGCCTCATTGCCCGCATGCAGAGCGTCCTTGGCATACCTTTCCAGAGAGTCACCTACACGGAAGCCGTGGAAGTCCTGGAAAAGGCAATCGCGGACGGCGTCAAGTTCGAGTACCCGGTCCACTGGGGCACGGACTTCCAGAGCGAGCACGAGCGCTTTCTGGTAGAGAAACATTTCCAGAAGCCCGTCATCCTCATAGACTTCCCCAAGGACATCAAGGCCTTCTACATGAAGCAGAACGACGACGGCCGCACCGTCCGCGGCATGGACGTCCTCTTCCCCAAGATTGGCGAAATCATTGGCGGTAGCGAGCGCGAGGCCTCCCTTGAAAAGCTGGAGCAGCGTATCAATGAGCTTGGCATGTCCCGCAAGAACCTCGAGTGGTACATAGACACCCGACGTTACGGCAGCGTCCCCCACAGCGGCTTCGGCCTTGGCTTCGAACGCCTGCTCCTTTTTGTCACCGGCATGGCCAACATCCGTGACGTCATCCCGTTCCCGCGCACCCCGAAAAATGCAGAATTCTAAGATATGTTAGTAATCGGTATCGCCGGAGGCTCCGGCTCAGGAAAAACCACTGTTGTAAGGGCCATCACAGAGCAGCTTCAGGGAAAAGTAGTTGTCATTCCCCAGGACTCCTATTACAAAGACTCCAGCCATGTTCCCGCGGAGGAGCGCAAGAACATTAACTTCGACCACCCGGACGCCATTGACTGGAAGCTCATGTGCCAGCAGATCCGCGAGCTCAAGAGCGGGAAAACCATAGAGCAGCCTGTCTACTCCTACATTACCTGCTCCCGTTCCACAACGGAAACCGTCACGGTGGAGCCTGCCGAAGTAATCATCGTGGAGGGCATCCTCATCTTCACCTGCAAGGAACTCCGCGACCAAATGAACATCAAGATCTTCGTGGATGCAGATGACGACGACCGCCTCATGCGCATCATGGTCCGCGACATAGCAGAGCGCGGCCGCACAATAGAAACTGCCATAGAGCACTACTGTGACACGGTCAAGCCCATGCACCTCCAGTTCATCGAGCCCTCCAAGCGATATGCAGATGTCATAGTCCCGCAGGGCGGCCATAACAAGGTTGCTATAGACATCATCACCAACACCGTTGAAAAAGCCCTCAAGATCAAAAGGCTGAAAAAGAAGAAATGAAACACATCTCCCCCGAAACAAAGGCCGGACTGTACATCACCGCGATAGTTCATGTCGCGGTGATTATCGTACTGCTGCTTGTGCAGATTGGGTCTGAGTGGAAGAGGGAGAACAGTTTCGTGCTGGATTTCACCAAGATGGAGGAGCAGGAGAGGGAGGAACGTGAAAAAGTATTCAAGGAAATGACGGCGGAAAAGCTGGAAGAGCTCATCGCCGCCGCCCAGGCCATTCCCATACGCAACGTGGCGGTGGACCGCTCGGCCCTGAAGGACGACCGTGGCACCAACGCGGAAGAGCTTTACAAAGAGGCCGAGCGCCTGGCACAGGAGCTCAAGGACGGCCAGAACCAGACAATTGACGAGCAGATAGTTGCCGCTCCGGCTCCCAAGATAAACGAGCCCAAACAGGAGACAAAGCCCTACACCGGTCCATCCGTCCTTTCATGGAGCCTCGACGGACGCAAAGCCTCGCGGCTTCCCATCCCGGCATACCGCTGCTACGGCGCGGGAGAGGTAACGGTAATGATTGCCGTAAACAACAAGGGAGACGTCCTCAACGTGAAAGTGAACGAAGAAATCTCAACTAACGACAAGTGTCTCCACGAGTTTGCGAAGAATGCGGCACGACTTTCGAAGTTCTCCTCCTCAGAAACCGCCCCCGCAAGGCAGATGGGCACAATTACTTATGCCTTCATAGCACAATGAGAAGATTAGTAATATCGGCACTCCTGGTCCTGGCCGGCGTCACTTTATTGGCCCAGGGAAGGGTGTCCACGAAGAAATACATCATCTCCGATTTTTCGGACAAGATAACGAAGGTTGTCCTCCCTGGAAGCGACCTTCTTGACGGCGCACTCCGTCAGGAGGTAGTGAACTGCTGGACTCTTTCCCCCTTCGAGTTCTGCACTCCGGCCGATTTCGAGAAGCTCAAGAAGTCTCCGGACTACTACTTCCTCCTTGCCGGGGCAACCATGTTCAAAGGGGAAATGGCGCCGTCGATGGTGTTCCTGACGCTCGTCAAGGGCGGGCCTGAGGCCGGCGAAGGCACATCGGGCATGCATGAGGTTATCTCCCTTCCCCTCTGTCCGGCAGGCAGCAGCACTGGAAGGGAACTGGTATACCTGGGTGCCATGATCAACTCCATCCAGGACTTTACGGAAGAAGCCATGCTCTCCGAAAAGACGGCCTACATGGGCACCGTCTGGTTCAACGGCAATTACCGTAAGTACGGGAAGATGATGACCATCTGGATCTCCGGGGACGATGTCGACTCCTCCGTCACAACCCCCTCGAAATACCTTGACGAGGACTTCTTCATAGTCTCCGAGGACGAGGCCGACGAGAAATTCCTGACATCGGCCTTCAATACCCTGTGCTCATACGTAGTAGCCCCCCTGATGCCTGTAGAAGGCGCTTCCTGGTGCTACAAGATGCTCTTCGAGGCCAATACGCACCGGCTGGTGTATATCTACCGCCACAAGATTAAGGCAGACAAAGGCCCGGGGTTCCTTGTCTCAGATTTCAAAAGAATAGCCAGGTCAAGATGATATGCGGAAGCTGCCCTTCCGGGCTTAAATATGCCGTGAAGCGAAGCGGCCGCTCAGTTGCGTACTGCGCCCTTTCCATAGGCGTGGGCACAAGGGACGAGGCAGGCTATCCCGCAGGAATAGCCCATTTCACGGAGCATACCATGTTCCGCGGCACAAAGAAAAAATCGGCCGCCGTAATCTCCGGCTACCTGGACCGCCTGGGCGGGGAACTCAACGCCTATACCACCAAGGAAGAAATTGTCCTGCATGCAACAATCCTGAAGGAGGACCTTCCCAAGGCCGCCAGGCTGCTTTTCGAACTTGCAACCCAGGCCACATTCCCTGACGATGAGATAGAGACCGAGCGCGGCGTAATCCTGGACGAGATTATCCAGTACAAGGACAATCCGGCAGAGGACATCTACGACAATTTCGAGTGCATGCTCTTCAAGGGGACACCGCTGGAAACGCCCATCCTGGGGACATCGGCCTCGGTGAAAAAGATTACCGCGGAGATGGTCCGTCGCTTCGTCGCAGAGAAGTTCGTTCCGGAGAGAATGGCCTTTACAGTTGTTGCCGACATTGACGAATCCATCCTTGAGAAAACCGTTCAAAAAGTTAACGATGAGTACTTTCCACAAGGTTGTTGACAAGCATAACCATGAGGTTAACGCAGTGATTGGCTGCGAGGCTCCGGGGCTGCACCAGATGCCGGAGAGGCTTATTGCGGCCATGCTGGTCAACATCCTTGGCGGCCCGGCATCGAACTCCCTCCTCAACGCAGAACTCCGCGAAAAACGCGGCTGGGTTTACGGAATCGAGTGCTCCTATACTCAGTACAAGGATACCGGAATCGTAGCCATAAGCTTTGGCTGTGACAGGCCCAATCTGGAGAAATGCCAGGCTGCGATTCAGCGCATTCTATCCCGCCTCCGCGAGACTCCCCTTTCCGACGCCCGCCTCAAGGCCTTCCGCAAGCAGCTCCTTGGCCAGCTTGCAATAGGCTCTGAATCCGGCGAGGCCCAGTGCCTCTCCATGGGAAAGAGCATGCTGGCCTGGGGCTCAGTCATGTCCCCGGAGGAGACCCGCAAGGCCATAGAATCAATAACGGCCACAGACCTCCAGTCCATGGCCGCAAAGCTATTTGCTCCGGATAATCTTTCCCAGCTGGTATATCTCTAGTTCACCACCTCGCAGAGGAATTTGATGCGGGCGAGGCGGATTTCGAGGTCTTCGTAATCGTCCGAAAGGGCGTCGCGCGCTTCCTGGAGGGAATCTGAGGTGGCTTCTTCCTTGAACCAGTCGTATATTTCATTGACTACTTCAGGGTCAAGTTCCTCTTCTATATAATAATTCAGATTGACTTTAGTACCGGTGGAGACGATGCCTTCAATTTCCGTGAGGAGTTCGTCCATGGTGAGGCCCTTGGAGGCAGCGATATCGTCCAGGGAAAGTTTGCGGTCAATGGACTGGATGATGTAGACCTTGTTGCCGGACTTGGAGGCGACGGATTTGACCACGAAGTCGTCCGGGCGGTCTATTTCGTTCTCTTCCACATACTTGGCGATAAGGTCTACGAAGGGCTGGCCAAACTTTTTGGCCTTGCCTTCACCCACGCCCTGGCACTTTTCGCTGAGTTCCTTAATGGTAAGTGGATAGACGATGGTCATGTCCTCCAGGGCGGGGTCCGAGAATATCATCCAGGGCTGGAGCTTGAGCTTGCGGGAAACGTCCTTGCGGAGGTCCTTGAGCATCCTGAGGAGCATCTCGTCGCCTCCTCCGCCGCCGGAGACGGGGACGGGGTCGTCGTCGTCATCGTCCACGCCCTCCGAGAAGGTGCGGTCTTCCACCAGCAAGACCTCATGGGGTTTGAGGTAGAACTCCAGGCCCTTGTCCGTGGCGGTTATGAGGCCGTAGTTCTCTATGTCCTTGTCCAGATAGTGCATGATGAGGCCCTGGTGGATTACGGCGGCCCAGAACTTGGTGTCTTGGTCCTTGCCGGCGCCGAAGAGCTCAAGTTCATCGTGCTTGTAGGACTTTATCATGGCGTTGGAGACGCCTGCGAGGATGTTTGCAAGGTGCTCAAGTTTGAAGTGCTCCTTGAGGGTGTCTATGAGTTCGATGACAAGACACAACTCCTCCCTGCCGTCGAAGCGGGCCTTGGGATGGAGGCAGTTGTCGCAGGCGCCGCAGTTGTCTTCAGTATAGTCCTCTCCAAAGTAGTTGAGAAGGAGTTTTCTGCGGCACTGGCTGGATTCCGCATAGGCCACGGTTTCATTGAGGAGCTGCTTCCCTATCTCCTGCTCGCTCACGGGCTTTCCCTGCATGAACTTTTCCAGCTTCTGGATGTCCTTATAGCTGTAGTAAGTAATGCAGATGCCTTCATGGCCGTCACGGCCGGCGCGGCCGGTTTCCTGGTAGTAGCCTTCTATGCTCTTGGGGATATCGTAATGAATCACGAATCGGACATTCTGCTTGTCGATGCCCATTCCGAAGGCGATGGTGGCCACAATGACATCAATCTCCTCCATGAGGAACTTGTCCTGGTTCTCCGCGCGGGTCTTGGCGTCCAGGCCGGCATGGTACGGAAGCGCCTTGATGCCGTTGATTGCCAGCACCTGGGCCAGTTCCTCAACCTTCTTGCGGCTTAGGCAGTAGATGATGCCGGATTTCCCGGGGTTCTGGCGGATGAAGCGGATAATGTCCTTCTCCGGCTCCACCTTGTCCCTGACTTCGTAGTACAGATTTGGACGATTGAAGGAGCTGCGGAATATGGTTGCGTCCTGTATGCGGAGATTCTTCAGAATGTCGCTTTGGACCTTTGGGGTTGCAGTTGCGGTGAGGGCTATGATGGGGGCCGGCTGGATCTCGTCCACTATGGAGCGGATCTTGCGGTATTCCGGGCGGAAATCGTGTCCCCATTCGGATATGCAGTGGGCCTCATCCACCGCGTAGAAGGAAATCTTTATCTCTTTGAGAAGGTCGATGTTCTCCTGCTTGGTAAGGGACTCAGGAGCAACGTACAGCAGTTTTGTGACGCCGCTCACAAGGTCCTGCCTTACATCCCCAATCTGGATACGGCTCAGGGAGGAATTCAGGAAGTGGGCGATGCCAACATCACCGGACACGAAGCCGCGGATGGCGTCCACCTGGTTCTTCATGAGGGCAATCAGCGGGGAAATCACAATAGCCGTGCCTTCCATGAGGAGGGCTGGGAGTTGATAGCACAGGGATTTACCGCCTCCCGTGGGCATGAGGACGAAGGCATTGCCTCCGTCGACCAGGTGCTTGATTACGTTCTCCTGGTCTCCTTTGAAGGCGTCGTAGCCGAAGAATGTCTTCAGTTTTTCGTGGATGGCAGACGATGAAACAGACATAAGCTACTGTGATTATGGCACAATTTAGCAAAAAAAAACAGGATTTCCAAATGAATGAAAAAAAACTGATTTCTTAAAAATAATCACTATCTTTGTAGGCTGAACGCGCATAATGCGCGATTTTACAGAACAAACGTTATAACAGTTATACTATGAAGACTCTCAAACTTTTCGCCATCGCAAGTGCAGCAATCCTTATGGTGGCATGCGGTTCCCCCAAGGTGGAGGGTTCCAAGGAAGTACGTTCCCTTCTCCCTTCAAAGGGCCAGGTGGACACCACTTCCTATCTCCTGGGTGTTAACTTCGGTCTTGTCATGACCCAGAACGGCTTCGGCGAACTCAACATGGCCCAGGTCCAGAAGGGTATGAAAGACGCCCTCAAGGCAAAGGAAGGCGAGCCCATGGATTCCGTATTCGTGAAGCAGTTCAAGATTGATCCTTCCCAGATGAACATGATCATCAACGGCTTCCTCCAGAAGCGCACCGCTTATGAAGGCGCCCTCAACAAGGAGAAAGGCGACGCTTTCCGCAAGGACTTCTTCGTAAAGAACAGCGCAGACTCCACCGCTTCCGGTATCGTTTACCTCGTTCAGGATTCCGGTTCCGAACTCCACGCAGTCTCTGACCGTGACACCGTTAAGGTCAACTACCGCGGCACCCTCATCGACGGTAAGGAATTCGATGCAAACGAAGGCATCTCCTTCCCTCTGAACCGCGTCATCAAGGGATGGACCGAGGGCATGAAACTCGTTGGCGAAGGCGGTAAGATCACCCTCGTAATCCCTGCAGAACTTGCATACGGCGAGCGCGGACCCCGCAACATCGGCGCCAACAGCACCCTCATCTTCGACGTTGACCTCCTTGAGGTTCACCCTTACGTAGAGCCCGTCGAAGAGCCTGCTAAACCCGCCAAGAAGAAGTAAGCAATGGCACTGGAACTTGAAGGTACACTGCGCCAGAAACTGGGCGTGCAGTCGGGGATGAGCTCCCGCGGCTCCTGGACAAAACAGGAGTTCGTGCTGGAGTACCCGGACGGCAATTTCACCTCCCAGGTGGTTATGCTTGCCTTCGGTCAGGACAAAGTCCAGGAACTGGACAAGTACCAGGTTGGAGACCGCATCAAGGTTTCCTTCAACCTCAAGAGCCGTGAATACAACGGCCGCTGGTACACGGATGTCCAGATTTGGCGCATCGCCCCCGCCGGCGCCACGGCTCCCGCAGCACCCGCCGCCACTGAAGCCGCTCCCGCCGCTCCGGTCCAGGCGCCGCCGCCATACCAGGCCCCGGCCCCGTCGCTTGATGACATGCCTGCCGACGACCCTTCAGAAGACCTGCCGTTCTAAACAAGAAAAACCTCCGAAATCCGGAGGTTTTTTCGTATCTTTGCATCCATGTTAGACAGGAAATGGATTATCATCAAGGACGCAGTCTTTGCGGCCCTTGGTGTTTGGATAATATCAAAGGGTACATTCTGGGCCATACTCATTGGTGCCGTGGCACTTGTGTGGTACGGAAGGGACCTTTACATTCAGATTACGGCACTCCGCGCACAGAAAAAAGCGAAGGATGTAAAAGCAGAAAAACCCAGGCAGCAGACGGATGGCGGAAAGATCACCATTTCATCAGATGCCAAAGAAGTTGACTACACCAAGGAATGATTCCCAGGGAGACCATAGATCTCATACTTGACACCGCACGCGTTGAAGATGTGGTGGGAGACTATGTTACCCTTAAGCGTCAGGGCGGAAGCCTCTGGGCCTGCTGCCCCTTCCATAATGAGAAGACGCCCTCATTCCACGTAGTGCCCTCAAGGGGCATTTACAAGTGCTTCGGCTGCGGAAAGTCCGGCACCGCCGTGGGCTTCCTCATGGACTATGAGAAACTCTCCTACCATGAGGCCCTCCGCTATCTTGCAAAGAAATACAATATTGAAATAAAGGAAGAGGAAGAGACCCCGGAGCAACTTGCTGCCCGCCAGAGGAGCGAAAGCCTCATGGCAGTGAGCGAATTCGCCCGCAAGTACTTCTGCGACCAGCTGAAGGAAGGCGAAGGACATTCCGTGGGTTACCGCTACTACCGCAACCGCGGCATTACGGACGCCACAATTGATAAATGGAGCCTCGGCTGGGCCCCTTCCGGGAAAAGCACCTTTGTGGATGCCGCCCGCGCCGCAGGTTACAAGGAGGAGTTTCTCCTTGCCGCAGGCCTTGCCATCCAGACTGAAGAAGGCTCCCTGATAGACAAATTCCGGGAGAGGGTCATGTTCCCCATCCACTCCGTGAGCGGGCGCGTGATTGCCTTCAGCGGCCGCACCCTCAGGGCGGAGAACCAGGCCAAGTACGTCAACTCCCCGGAGACTGAAATCTATGTCAAGAGCCGGAACCTCATGGGCGTCTACTTCGCCAAGAGCGAGATTGCCAAACAGGACCGCTGCATACTTGTGGAAGGCAACGTGGACGTAGTGATGATGCACCAGATGGGTATAGGGAACGTCGTGGCCTCCTGCGGCACTTCCCTCACGGAAGAGCAGATCCGCCTCATCAAGCGCTTCACGGAGAACATCACCATAATGTACGATGGAGACTCAGCCGGCCTCCACGCCGCCGTAAGGGCCATAAGCCTTATCCTCAAGGAGGGCATGAACCCGCGCGTCGTATTCCTCCCGGACGGGGACGATCCGGACTCCTACTCCCGGAAACACACCCTGGAGGAAATCCGGGAATTCATCGCCACACATGAGCAGGACGGCATTTCCTTCAAAACGGACCTCCTCCTTGCCGATGCCGGCGACGACCCCCTCAAAAAGGCCGGCCTCATCAACGAGATTGCAGACACCGTCGCGGATATCCCGGACGCCATCAAGCGCCAGGTCTACGTGGACACCGTCGCCCGCAGGTTCGGCATAGAGGCAGATATCATCCAGGAGAGGGTCCACAAGACAAGGGGCAGCCTCCAGAAACGGCGCGAGATGCCCGGTCAGGCCGGGCGTGACGTAAGGACAGAGACCCCGGAGAGTACGTCATTGCCGGCCGGGACCGGCAATCTCCTGGACAGGAACAGCATTACCGGCCCATCGGAGCGGGAGCTGCTGGGGTTCATCGTCAGGTACGGCCGCGACAGCCTCAATTTCGAGACGGACTCCGAATTCTACTCCCCGGACAGCGTCCAGACCGTAGCGGAATTCATTGACGATGCCCTCGCGGCGGACGATACCGTCTTCACAAACCCCGCCTACCAGGCCGCCTACGAAGCATACTTCGAGCTTTACGACAAGGGTGTGGACCAGGACAACATTGTCCTTACCCTCCTTAACGGAGAGAACCGGGAGATAGCCGCTGTGGTGGCGGACCTGGCCACGGAGAAATACGAACTGACGGTGAACAACTTCTCAAACGCCCTCACAACGCGCGACTCCTGGCTCACCACATTCGTACCCCGCGCCATACTCGCCTACCACGAAAAGCGGGTAACCCTCATGCAGAACGACCTCCTGCGCCGCCTTGCCGATGCCTCCCCCCAGGAACAGACGGACATAATGGCCCGCCTTGGCAAGCTCAGCGACATGAAAAAGACAATAAACCTGAAATTAGGAAGAGAAAAGAAATGAAGCAGTACAAGAGAACCCTCGTGACCTGCGCGCTGCCTTATGCAAACGGTCCCGTGCACATCGGCCATCTGGCCGGAGCCTACATCCCCGGTGACATCTATGTGCGTTACCTCCGAATGCGCGGAGAAGACGTTGTGTTCATCTGCGGGTCTGACGAGCACGGTGTTCCCATCACCATCAAGGCCCGCGAGCAGGGTGTCACTCCCCAGGACATCGTGGACCGCTACCACAAGGTGATGAAAGACGCCTTCACGGGGCTTGGAATCAACTTTGACATATATTCCCGCACTTCGTCCAAAGTCCACGCGGAGAACGCCTCGGAGTTCTTCCGCAAGCTCTATGACCAGGACGACTTCGTGACCAAGGAGTCAGAGCAGCTCTATGATGAGGAAGCCAAGATGTTCCTCACGGACCGCCTCATAGAGGGCATCTGTCCCAAGTGCGGCAATCCTCACGCTTACGGAGACCAGTGCGAAAAGTGCGGCTCCACGCTCAGTCCGGAAGAACTCCTTGAACCCAAGTCACGCCTCAGCGGCTCCACACCGGTAAAGAAGAAGACCAAGCACTGGTACCTTCCCCTGGACAAGTACGAGCCATGGCTTCGTGACTGGATCCTTGAGCGGCACAAGGAGTGGAAGACCAACGTGTACGGCCAGTGCAAGAGCTGGCTGGACGGCGGCCTTCAGCCCCGCGCCGTCACGCGCGACCTTGACTGGGGCGTCCCCGTCCCGGTGGAAGGCGCCGAAGGGAAGGTCCTGTACGTGTGGTTCGACGCTCCCATCGGCTATATTTCCAACACCAGGGAGCTGCTTCCGGAGAGCTGGGAGAAGTGGTGGAAAGACCCCGAGACCAGGCTTATCCATTTCATCGGCAAGGACAACATAGTTTTCCACTGCATAGTGTTCCCGTCCATGCTCAAGGCCTATGGAGACTATATCCTCCCGGAAAACGTCCCTTCAAATGAGTTCCTGAACCTGGAAGGGGACAAGATTTCCACCTCCCGTAACTGGGCCGTGTGGGTTCACGAGTACGAGAACGAGTTTCCCGGACAGGAGGATGTGCTGCGGTACGTTCTCACCGCAAACGCCCCGGAGACCAAGGACAACGACTTCACCTGGAAAGACTTCCAGAGCCGCAACAACAGTGAGCTCGTTGCCATCTTCGGCAATTTCGTAAACAGGGCCGTGGTGCTCACCCACAAGTATTTTGGCGGAGCAGTGCCGGCAAATCTCAAACCGGAAGTCATTGACGCAGATACACTTGCCTCCGTAAAACCCTGCCGCGAGGCCCTGGAGAAGTACATAGAGACCTTCCATTTCAGGGAGGCTCTCAAGGAGGCCATGAACATTGCCCGCATAGGCAACAAGTACATCTCCGACATGGAGCCCTGGAAGGTTGCCAAGGAAGACATGGACCGCTGCGCCAGCATCCTGTACACCTGCCTCCAGCTATGCGCGGAACTTGCAATAGCATTCGAGCCCTTCACGCCCTTCGGCGCGGAGAAACTCCGCCACATGCTCCGCGTAGGAATTGATGCGGGTACGGACCACCGCGCCGGAGAAGGCACCCCCACCGTCAACTTCTACAAACCCGGCGAGGGCAAGGCCCTGCATACCCGCGAGGCGTCATCCCCGACTCCGATCGGGGATCTCATACTTACATGGTCAATGATCGGCACCTCGGAACTCATCCCTGCCGGCCACAAGCTGGGCGAGGCGGCGCTCCTGTTCCGCAAGATAGAGGATGCGGAGGTTGACGCCCAGATTGCCAAGCTGGAGGCCATCAAGAAAGCACGCGAGGAAGCCGAGGCCGCCAAAGCTGCAGCAGAAGCCGCAAAGAAGGTGGAGCCCCAGAAGCCGGAAGTGACCTTTGACGATTTTGCCGCCATGGACATCCGCACGGCCACTGTCCTTGCCGCGGAAAGGGTTCCCAAGACGGACAAACTCCTTAAACTTACCATAGACACGGGCATAGACCAGAGGACCATAGTCTCCGGCATCGCGGAGTACTATTCCCCCGAAGACATGCTTGGAAAGCAGATCTGCATCCTTGCCAACCTTGCTCCCCGCGTAATCCGCGGAATAGAGTCCAAGGGCATGATCCTCATGGCCAAGCAGGGCGACGGCAAAATGCGTTTCATCACTCCCCAGGAAGTACTTGCAAACGGAGCACAGATAGGATAATATGAAAAAGCTGATATTTGGAATCCTCCTTTTGGCTGTTGCCTGCAACCAGCCCGGCACCAATACCAACGTTCCGGTAGAGGCCAAGCTAACCACATTGGCAGCCACGGACATCACGGAGTCCGAAGCAGTCCTTCACGCATCTTACGAGGGCGTGGACACGGAGTTTGACCCCCAGGGCGTAGTCTTCCGCTACGGCACGTCTTCCCAGTCCCTCAACTGGCAGATAGCCGCTCCGGAAAGGGTTTCAGGGCCTTCAGGACAGTTCTCTGCAGAGCTGTCGGAACTCACTAGCGGCCAGACTTATTACTTCCAGGCTACTTTTGACGCCTGGAACCCCGTGGAGAAGAAATACACTTCCGTGAGCGGAGAGGTACTGTCTTTCACCACTAAGAAAAAGGCTATCACTTCCGCCGTTCCCGCCTGGGCGGAGCTCCCGGTTTTCGAGTATTCCACCGAAGGCAGCTATAAGGTTAGTACAACGGACAACAGCCTCTATTATGCCTGGCACATAAGCCCGGATGTAAAAGGCCCCGGCGGCAAACTCGCCCGTAATTACACCGTCTGCTACAGCGCAGAGCACCACTGCCCCGTATGGGTGGCTGCTCCAAGGCATTCCATGTATGTAGGCAGTTCCGGGCGCACGGACGCATATGGCAGGGATCCCGACGTCCCGGCCGACATCCAGTACTCATCCAAGTCCACAGGCGGAGGCTGCAACAAGGGCCACATGCTTGGTTCTGCAGAGCGTACCTGCTCCAAGTCAACCAACGAGCAGGTGTTCTACTATACCAACATCGCACCCCAGCTTTCCTCCGGGTTCAATACCGGTGGCGGCGGCTGGAACCTCCTGGAAGACTACGTAGACACACAGGTTTGCGCAGATACCCTGTACGAAGTGCTTGGAACCTACTTCGAGAGGTATACAGATGGTTACGGAAAGACTCAGACCCCTTCTACCATATCTTTTGGAGACCGGAACGATGTTCACATGCCCACCATGTTCTACTATGCCCTCCTCCGCACCAAGAGTGGCAACAGCGGCAAGAGCGTCAAGGATTGTTCTGCTTCGGAGCTGAAGTGCGTAGCTTTTGTCCGCACCCACACCAACGACCTAAAGGGCCAGAAGCCTTCTTCCAAGGAGCTCATGTCCATAGAGGACCTGGAGAAGCTTACGGGCATTACCTACTTCCCCAACGTCCCCAACGCGCCCAAGAAAACCTTCACCGCCTCCGACTGGGGGCTGTAGCAAGTTATGTGTATCAGAGGCTTACTTCAGGTTTATGAACGGAAGGGCGTTTGAGCCACTGTAGGTAGGAAGCTTGCCGTCCCACTTCTCAATGGCGTACTGCTGGACCAGAAGGGCGTTCAACGAGGCAGCGACAACCCTGTTGTAGTATGCTTCACCGTCACCTTGGATACGCTGGGCCTCTGCTTCACCCTTTGCCTTGGCAATGGCAATCTTGGCCTCCGCCTCTGCTTCCTTCACCTTGTTCTCCGCCTTGAGGGCGTTCTGGACGGCCTCGTTCTTGGCATTGATGGCGGCGGTAAGGGATGCCGGAGGGTCAATCTTGGTGGTGAATTCCCTCACTATGAAGCCCTCCTGGTTCATGGACTCGTCAAGGCGGGCACGGACCTCGTTCTCAAACTTTGCGCGGTTTGCCATAAGCTCGTCGGATGTGTAGTTGTTGGCACAAGTGCGGTATGCCTCAAAGATACAGGTGTTTATGTAGCCCATCTCCAGTTCACGCACCGGTTTGCGGTATTTGACAAAGATGTCCACAGCCTTGTTTTCATCTATCTGGTAAGCCAGGGTGGGGGTCATGGAGAAGATAGCGGCGTCCTTGGGGTTTACCGTGAAGGGTTCATAAGTGACACGCTGGATATAGGTAGGGTACTCGAATATTCTCTCAGTAATGGGATTATACCAAACCCAGCCGCGGCAAGTTCCTTCCACGCCGCCCTTGAGTTGTTCGTTTGAAGACCATTTCTTGAACTTGATGCCTACAGAAGCGGAGTCAATTGTGGTGCAGCAGGAAGCCATGGCAATAATAACAAGGACAGTCACACCAAGCGCAGTCCATGAAATTTTGGCTAAAGATTTTGATCTCATAGTAAAGGGGATTGAAGATTATACTATTCTAGTAACGGTTTAAGGGACGGCCGGCGGTCATCATGTGGACTTTCTTCACGACCTCGTCAAGGACCAGTTTGTGGGCGATCCGTTCTGCAACCTGCTGCTCCGTGGGCTCCTTGGCGGTGATGGCGGCAAAGTGGGTGTTGGCCGATGCCAGCACGGAATCGATGAGGTCCACTATTGCAACCATGTCCTTCTCCTCGAAGCCACGTGAGGTGATTGCGGGGGTACCTATGCGGAGGCCGCTGGTGGCAAAAGCGCTGCGGCTGTCAAAGGGAACCATGTTCTTGTTTACGGTGATATCGGCACGGCCAAGCTCCGCTTCCGCCACACGGCCGGTGAGGTCCGGGAACTTGGTGCGGAGGTCTATGAGCATAAGGTGGTTGTCAGTGCCGCCGCTGATGATCTTGTAGCCGCGGGAAATGAACTCCTTGCACATGGTGGCGGCGTTTACAATCACCTGCTTCTGGTAATCTTTATACTCCGGCTGAAGGGCCTCGTAGAAGGCCACGGCCTTCGCTGCGATAACATGCTCAAGCGGACCGCCCTGGATGCCGGGGAACACGCTGGAGTTGAGGATTGCGCTCATCTTCTTAATCTCTCCCTTGGGAGTTGTGAGACCCCAAGGGTTGTCAAAGTCCTTGCCCATGAGGATGACGCCGCCGCGGGGACCGCGGAGGGTCTTGTGTGTTGTAGAAGTGACTATATGGGCGTATTTGACAGGATTCTTCAGAAGACCTGCGGCAATAAGGCCGGCGGTATGGGCCATGTCTATCCAAAGGATGGCGCCCACCTTGTCAGCTATTGCCCTCATGCGCTCATAGTCCCACTCACGGGAGTAGGCAGAAGCTCCGCCTATGATGAGCTTCGGCTTGAACTCAAGGGCTTTCTTCTCCATGTCGTCATAGTCTACCAGGCCGGTTTCCGGGTCAAGGCCGTATGCTACGGGATTGTAGAGGATCCCGGAGGCGTTTACGGGTGAGCCGTGGGTGAGGTGGCCACCCATGGACAGGTCAAGGCCCATGAAGGTGTCGCCGGGCTTGAGGCAGGCCATGGTAACGGCCATGTTTGCCTGGGCACCGGAGTGGGGCTGCACGTTCGCATATTCTGCGTCAAAGAGCTGGCAAAGGCGGTCTATGGCTATCTGCTCTATCTGGTCCACAACCACGCAGCCACCGTAGTAACGCTTTCCCGGATATCCCTCTGCATACTTGTTGGTGCAGATTGATCCCATGGCCTGAAGCACCTGGTCTGTCACATAGTTCTCAGAGGCAATGAGTTCCAGGCCGGAGCTCTGGCGTTCGTATTCTTTTTTGATAAGGTCAAAAACCTGTAAATCCTGTTTCATTCTGTAATTATTAGTGTTGTCTATCCTACAAATTTATCGGAAATACTTTAAATTTGCAATATGAAAGACCGCAAACTCCTGAATATAGAGCTTGGCCGTATCTCTGCCCAAGAATACCTCCGGCGCCCGGAAAGCGGCGTGGTCGTTGTGCTGGACAATGTCCGCAGCGCCCACAACACGGGCAGCGCCTTCCGAACGGCGGATGCATTCGGAGTGGACAAAGTGTTCCTTGGCGGAATCACCCCCGTTCCCCCGTCCCCGGAACTGCGCAAAGTTGCCCTTGGAGCAGAAGAAGTTGTGCCCTTCCAGCACGTCCAGGACGTGGTGGACCTGGTCCGGCAGCTAAAAAAAGACGGCTACACCGTAGTAGCCGTCGAGCAGACTGTAAACTCTGTAAAACTGGACCGGTTCACCCGTGAGCCGGGAAAGCGCTACGCCATGGTCTTCGGCAACGAAGTTGACGGCGTCCAGCAGGCCGTTGTTGATGAGTGCGACTTTTCCCTGGAGATTCCCCAGAAGGGCACAAAGCACTCCCTCAACGTTTCCGTCACCGTGGGCGTCGTGCTCTGGGCACTAACAGTTTAGCTTGTCAATGATATCATCCAGCATCCGGAACAGCTGAGGGGCTGTTTCCGGGGTTACGCTGTCGCAAATGACGGCATTTGCCACCGTCAGGGGAACATCGGCCAGTTTTTCCTGAAGTTCCCTGCCCTCCCGGGTAAGGGAGACTATCATCTGCCGGGCATCCTTCTCCCCTTTCCTTCGAGCCAGGAAACCCTCCTTTTCCATCCGCTTGAGAAGCGGTGTGACGGTATTGGTTTCCAGCAGAAGGCGCTTGGCGATGTCGTTCACCGGCTGGGAATCCTTCTCCCACAGTACCAGAAGAACCAGGTACTGCGGGTATGTAAGTCCACGCTCCGCCAGGAGCGGATGATAGCACTGGGTTATCAGGCGCGACGCCGTGTACAGGCGGAAGCAGAGCTGGTTGTCCAGATTGAACCTCTGGTCCATTACAGCATTGCTTCGATTTCCTTCTCGAATGACTCAGGTTCTGCAACGGGTGCGAACCTCTTGACAGTTGAACCGTCCTTGCTCACAAGGAACTTGGTGAAGTTCCAGAGGATGTCGCTGTCCTTCTCTACGCTCTTGCTTATGCCTTTGAGCATGGTACGCGTTGCCTTTGCCTTCAGACCGTTATACTCCTCGGTGGGAGCAGCTTCCTTAAGATAAGTGAAGACCGGAGTTTCGTTGGCGCCGTTGACATCGACCTTTGCCATGAGGGGGAAGGTGACGCCGTGGTTGAGGCGGCAGAACTCTGCAATCTCCTCGTTTGAGCCGGGCTCCTGGTGGGCAAACTGGTCGCAGGGGAAGCCGATTACGACAAGACCCTTGTCCTTATACTTCTGATATAGGGCCTCCAGGCCGTCGTACTGCGGGGTGAAACCGCACTTTGACGCGGTGTTTACAATGAGAAGGACCTTGCCTTCATACTGTGAGAAATCTACCTCGACACCTTTGTTGTTGAGGGCTTTGTAGTCATAAATCTTTGCCATAGTCTTACTGTTTTGGGCACAGGCGGGCAGCAGGATGACGGCGGCCAGCAGTGCGGAGATTATACTTTTTTTCATAATTTATATCGTTCGCGATGCAAATATAAGAATAATATTTTATATCGCAAACGATATTTTGAAAAATAACAGAAAAATTATTTCAGACTCACCCAACTGATTTCCGGATCACGGCGCCACCATGTGAGCTGGCGCTTGGCGTAGTGGCGGGTATTAACCTGGATGCGGCGGACGGCCTCGGAAAGGTCATACTCACCGTCGAAATAAGAGAACATCTCCTTATAGCCCACTGTCTGGAGTGCCGGAAGGTCACGGTACGGAAGCATGGCGCGGGCTTCTTCCTCCAGACCGGCGTCCATCATTGACAGCACCCGTGCGTTAATCCTTTCGTAAAGCTCCTCACGCGGCCTTTCAAGGCCTATTTTAACTATCTCGAAATCCCTGTCCTTGAAGCGGCGGGTCTTGAACGACGAGAAAGGCTCTCCGGTGTACATGCTCACTTCCAGGGCGCGGATAACGCGCTGGCCGTTGGAGAGGTCTATCTCACCGTAGGACACCGGGTCAAGTTCCTTGAGCTGGTCTGCAAGGACTTCCACTCCTTCGCTCCGGAGACACTCCATAAGGTGCTGGCGAAACTGGAGGGGGACTTCCGGAAAATCGTCCAGGCCAAAGCAGAAAGCATCTATGTAAAGCATGGAGCCGCCGCACATGACAAGGGTTTCGTGGCCTTCAGCGAAAAGGCGGTTCACCAGGTCCATTGCCTGGACCTCGTAAATGCCGGCGGTGTAATTCTCAGTAACGGGAACAGTCCGGATGAAATAATGCTTAACCGCAGCGAGCTCTTCAGGAGATGGCACTGCGGTACCTATGCATAATTCCTTATATATCTGGCGGGAATCGCAGGAAATAACCGGGGAGCCGCACTCAAGGGCACGCCGGATAGCATAACTTGTCTTACCGACGCCTGTGGGGCCCATGATTATTTCTATGCGGCGGGTCATTCTGACTCGTCGTAAATCTCCTTGCCGTCTTCGTCGTCCTCTTCTTCCTCCTCGTCGTCAAAGTCCTCGTCGTCTTCCATGTCTTCGTCATCCTCTTCGCCGGGGAGGGCGCGCTGACGCTCAGGAAGGTCTTCGAAGGCAACGTAGCCGTTCTCGAATTCTATGGGGTTGGGGCCTTTAGTCTCTGAAAGGAGCGGAAAGTCCGGACTTACACGGATGCCTTCAGCCTCACCTTCCACGGTAATGTTGACGCTCTTTTTATTTGTGACGTCGTAGAAATATACGAAGTGATCTGTGCCGGCGGCAATGGCCTTTTCCAGTGAAACCTGGTCTACGGTGCCCGAGCCAAGGTCAAAGAGGCCGTAACGGCCCACAACTCCGCCTTCCACGTCCAGTGCCTTGAACATGATGAGCTGATCCTGAGGGAACTCCAGGTCGCTGCGAAGCTGCTTATGAAGTGTATACAGCGTGGTTGCGCCGTTTACCTTGTAAACTCTGAAAAAGCCCTTGATACCCGTAAGGGTTACTCTTATTGAGAACACCATATCTTCTACTGCATTTACTTTAACAAATATACTGCTTTTTTCCGTTTCAATTGCAAATAATCTGAAAAAACGCTATTTTCGTGGAAGTGGAATCTTTCGATTCATATAAGAGCATAGAAGCCCCCTCCGAAGGCCTTTTCAAGGATAACGGCTCCAGGTTCATCGCCCTCGCCTACCCCGTGGAAACGGAGGCGGAGGTAAAGGAAATCGTCGCCTCCCTCCGCAAGCAGTACCACGACGCCCGCCACCACTGCTACGCCTATCGTCTGGGTTATAAGGCCGATGTCTTCCGCTCCAGCGATGACGGCGAACCCTCCGGCAGCGCCGGCCGCCCAATCCTTGGCCAGATAGACTCCGCCGGCCTCAGCGACATCCTGGTGGTGGTTGTCCGTTACTTCGGCGGCATTAAACTGGGCATTCCCGGCCTCATCCGCGCATACAAGACATCCACGGCAGACGCCCTGGCAAATGCCAGCATCGTCCCCAAGACAGCCGCACAGGGGTTTCAAGTGGAGTTTGAGTACCTGGCCATGAACTCTGTGATGAAGGTCCTCAAGGAACTGGACCTGCAGCCCCGGAAACAGAATTTCGGGGAAAACTGCTCGCTGGAGGTGGCCGTAAGATTGTCGGCGGTAAATATTTTTAAAGAAAAACTGCAAAATATTGCTAATTTGAAAGAAATTTGAATTATTTTTCGTAACTTTCGAAACTTTAATAACACAAAATATCATGTCTAAAAAAGTTCACGTTTTTAATGCAGGCCCCTGCCTTCTTCCTCAGGTGGCAATTGACAATACAATCGAGGCACTGAAAGATTTCGCCGGCACCGGCATATCCCTCATTTCCATCTCCCACCGCACCAAGGAGTGGGACGCCGTGATGGACGAAACTCGCGCCCTCTGGAAGGAGCTCCTCCACATCCCGGACACCCACGAAGTTGTCTTTCTGGGCGGCGGCGCATCCCTCCAGTTCCTCTACGTGGCCATGAACTTCCTTGAAAAGAAGGCTGCATACCTGGACACCGGCGTATGGGCACACAAGGCCCTCGTAGAGGCCCAGGGCATCGGTGAAGCCTACGCAATTGCCTGCTCCAAGGACAAGAACTACACCTATATCCCCAAGGGATTCGAGATTCCTGAAGACCTTGACTATCTCCACATCACCACAAACAACACCATCTACGGCACGGAGATCCACGAAGACCTCGACGTCCCCTGCCCCCTCATCGCAGACATGTCATCGGACATAATGTCCCGCCCGGTGGACGTGAGCAAGTACGACCTCATCTACGGCGGCGCCCAGAAGAACGTAGGTCCTGCCGGCGTCATCTTCGCAATCATAAAGAAGGATGCCCTTGGCCGAGTTTCCCGCCACATACCCACAATGCTGGACTACAGGACCCACATTGACAAACTCTCCATGTTCAACACTCCTCCCGTATTCGCAATCTACGTGATGAACCAGACCCTCAAATGGCTCAAGGGCATCGGCGGCGTGGAGGCCATGTATGAAATCAATAAGAAAAAGGCAGCCCTCCTGTACGATGAAATTGACCGCAACAGCCTCTTCGTGGGCACTGCAGCCAAGGAAGACCGTTCCCTCATGAACGTCTGTTTCGTCCCCGCCCCCGGCCACGAAGACATTTTTGACGAGTTCTTCGCCTTCGCCAAGGAGCGCGGCATGGTGGGCATCAAGGGCCACCGCAGCGTGGGCGGTTTCCGCGCCTCCCTGTATAACGCCTGCACCGTTGAAGATGTCCAGGCTCTCGTAGACTGCATGAAAGAATTTGAAAACCTCAAGAAGTAATGAAAGTACTCTTAGCAACCCAGAAGCCCTTTGCAGCCGCCGCGGTAAAGGGCATCGAAGATATCCTCACCGCCGCCGGCCATGAGGTTGTAAAGCTTGAAAAATACGCCGAACAGGCAGATTTCGTTGCAGCCGTAAAAGATGTCAACGCCATCATCATCCGTTCGGACAAAGTTACCCGTGAGGTTATCGAAGCAGCCCCCGCACTCAAGATCGTCGTGCGCGCAGGCGCAGGTTATGACAATGTAGACCTTGAGGCTGCAACCGAGAAGGGAATTGTCGTAATGAACACCCCCGGCCAGAACTCCAACGCAGTTGCAGAACTGGCTCTCGGCCTCATGATTTTCATGGCCCGTACGCAGTTCACCCCTGCAACGGGAAGCGAGCTCCAGGGCAAGCGCCTGGGTGTCCAGGCATACGGCAACGTGGGCCGTCTGGTGGGCCAGAAGGCAAAGGCCCTCGGCATGAAGATCCACGCCCTGGATCCGTTCCTCACAGACCAACAGATAATAGACGGCGGTGCAGACCCCGTCCACTCCGTGGAAGAGCTCTACGCAGCATCGGACTACCTTTCCATCCATATCCCTGCCCTTCCTGCAACAATCAAGAGCATCGGCTATGACCTCATCACCAAGATGCCTAAGGGCGCAACCCTCGTGAACACCGCCCGCAAGGAAGTCATCGACGAAGAAGGCCTCCTGAAAGCCCTCGAAGAGCGTCCGGACCTCAAGTACGTTGCCGATGTCATGCCGGACAACTATGCCCTCCTTCAGGAGAAGTTCGGCGCACGCGTGTTCGCAACTCCCAAGAAGATGGGTGCCCAGACCGGTGAAGCCAACGTCAACGCCGGCCTTGCCGCCGCCCGCCAGATTGCGGATTTCTTTGCAACCGGCAACCGCAAATTCCAAGTGAACAAGTAATATGGTACGCGTAAAACCCTTTGCAGCCATAAGGCCGCCCAAGAACCTTGTAACAGAGGTTGCAGCACCCCCGTACGACGTCCTCAACTCTGAGGAAGCCCGCGCAATGGCAGGCGAAAAGAGCCTCCTGCACATAACCAAGCCGGAAATTGACTTCACTCCCATCGCAGGAGAGCACGAGCAGCGCACCTACGACAAGGCCGTGGAAAACTTCAAGCTCTGGAAAGAGCGCGGCTGGCTGGTGCGCGAGGACAAGGAGAAGTACTATGTGTATGCCCAGACCATGGGAAAGCGCACCCAGTACGGCATTGTCCTCTGCGCCCACACGGACGACTACGCAAACGGCATCATCAAGAAGCACGAGCTCACCCGCAAGGACAAGGAAGACGACCGCATGGTCCACGTCCGCATACAGAACGCCAACATAGAGCCCGTCTTCTTCGCCTTCAAGGACCACGCAGAGCTAGGCGAGATCATCGCCAAGACCGCAGCCGGCAAGCCCGAGTACAAGTTCACGGACGAGAACAAGTTCGTCCACACCTTCTGGGTAATTGACGACGATGCCCTTAACGCCCGCATCACTGAAATCTTTACCAAGGATATCGACGCCTTCTACGTTGCCGACGGCCATCACCGCACGGCTGCCGCCGCCCGCGTAGGTGCAGAGAAGAAAGCACAGAATCCCAATCACACCGGTAACGAGGAGTACAACTTCTTCATGGCCGTGTGCTTCCCCCAGAGCCAGCTTGCCATCATCGATTACAACCGCGTGGTAAAGGACCTGAACGGCCTTTCCGAAGAGCAGTTCCTCAAGGCCCTGGAAGAGGACTTTGACGTTGCCGTGGCAACCAAGCCCCGCTGCGGCCGTCCTGCAAAGCCCTATGCCCCTACCGGCCTTCACAACTTCTCCATGTATCTTGGGGACAAGTGGTACACCCTCACGGCAAAGCCCGGCAGGTACGATGACAATGACCCCATCGGCGTACTAGACGTCACCATCCTTTCCAACCTTGTCCTGGACAAGATCCTTGGCATCAAGGACCTTCGCACAGACAAGAGGATAGACTTCGTAGGCGGTATCCGCGGACTTGGAGAACTCTCCCGCCGCGTGGACTCCGGAGAGATGAAGGTTGCCTTTGCGCTGTATCCCGTTTCAATGGACCAGCTCATCCGCATTGCGGACACCGGCAACATCATGCCTCCCAAGACCACCTGGTTCGAGCCCAAACTCCGCAGCGGTCTTGCCATCCACAGCCTGGACTAGAATTTAGCCCGTCCACGAGAGTAATTACAAGCAGTTTATTTTGACATTCGGCCGGAGGGAGCTACCGGTCAAAAAGCTGGACAGGGGCGGAGATGCGCTGGATCTCCTGAAGTTCTTCGGCAGTGAAGGAAGTGTTGTCCAGGGACTTGAGATTGTCCTTGAGCTGGGCGAGAGAACTTGCGCCGATGAGGACTGACGTAATCCGCGGATCCGCCAGGAGCCAGGACAAGGACATTTGGGCCAGGCTCTGACCGCGCCTCTGAGCCAATTCGTTGAGGCCGCGGAGTGCCTCCAACAGGGTTGGCGTCAGAACTTTGGAAGGAAGCGACGAGCCGCTCCTTGCCATTCTGGATCCTTCGGGAACGCCCTCAATATACCTGTTTGTGAGGAGTCCCTGCTGCAAGGGAGAGAAGGAGATGAAGCCCGCTCCCTGAGCCGCCGCCATGTCCAGAAGGCCTTCCTTTTCCGGCATACGGTCTATGATGTTGTACCTGTCCTGGAATAGCAGGCAGGGCGTTTTACTCTCTCTCAGATATTCATAAGCCTTGAGTGCAGCGTCGTGGGGATAGCGGGACACGCCAACATACAAGGCCTTTCCCTGACGGACAATGTCTACCAGAGCCTGAAGGGTTTCTTCAAGCGGAGTATTCGGGTCAAACCTATGGGTGTAGAAGAGGTCCACATAATCCAGTTTCATCCTTTTCAGGCTTTGGTCCAGGCTGGAAATGAGGTATTTGCGGGACCCCCATTCCCCATATGGGCCGGGCCACATGAGGTAACCGGCCTTGGTTGATATGAAAAGTTCGTCCCTGTAGGGTTTGAATGAGCCCTGGAGAAGTTTCCCAAAGTTCTCTTCCGCAGCTCCGGGGAGGGGTCCGTAGTTGTTGGCAAGGTCGAAATGACAGATTCCCTGATCAAAGGCATAGTGGGCTATCTCGCGGATGCGCTCCATGGGAGCGTCCGTCCCGAAGTTCTGCCAAAGGCCAAGGGATACTGCGGGAATATGTACTCCTGAGGCGCCGCAGCGGCGGTATTGCATGGAGTCGTAACGGCCGGGGTTTGCTGTGTAGTCTGACATAATCCTTATTTTACCGAATTACCTTGAAGGTATGCCTTGAAGAACTTCCCCTGGGTGGTGGGAGTAAAGTCCCAGTCACTTATGAGCGTGGGTGCCCAGGAGGTGTCGAAGCACCATACCGTGAACGATATTCCTTTCTTCTCAAAGTACTTTGTGATGTGCTCTCCATACACGTCCGTTGACATTACGGGGATGTGGGCGCCGGGCTCGTCGGCAAGGCAGAAACCAATTTCCGTGCATATTACGGGGTACTTGTCGGCCACAAAGCCAAAGTCCTGCTCCCACTGCTCTTCCCACGGCTCCGAACGCTTCATGGGGTAGGGGTGCGAGACGTATGCCACGTTATCCCGGGCGATTGGCTCGGTTGCCACCGGCGTGAGGTCATAGGCCCAGTTGAATCCGGCGCAGAGGCACACGGCCTTAGGGTTGTATGTACGGACTGTGTCGATGATTTGCTCCTGCAGTTCCTTCCACTCCGTCCAGGTGCAGTCTCCTACGCCTTCCGCGGTGACTGTGGGCTCGTTGAAAAGCTCGTACAGGGCCACAGTGGGCTCGTCCTTGTAGCGCTTGGCAACGGTTCTCCAGAACTTGAAGGTCTCCTCCTTGGTAGTATAGTACATGGGCGATGTGTAAAGCTCTTCCTTGAGGTTGCCTATGGAGTGCCAGTCCATGATTACATACAGGCCATACTTCTTTGCCCACTCAATCCCCTTGTCCATGGCACTTAAAGACTCTTCCCAGCCAAAGGAGTTGAGGTTTGCGGGATGCACGGCAAAACGCACTATGTTTGCGCCCCACGCGGCAGCCTCCTGGAAATAGCGCTCGTTCCACTGCCCTTCGCGGACCAGTTTCACGGGGTCAGAGAAGCACAGCCCGCGGAAAACTATCTCCTTCCCCTGCGGGTCCAAGAATTTGTTGCCCTCTACCTTTACCCATCCGCCGCTTTTGCAGCAGGATACGGGGAGAACTAAAGCGACGATTGTCACAAGTAAAAGTGTAAGTCTGTTCGTTTTCATTGTATTTATCTTATGGTTAATTATTTCAGTAAAGCACCTTTGAAAGGAACAGGGCATGGCCGGGGACGGATTCACCGGCATCGCCACGCGTTCCAGTAGCTATCAGTTCCGCAATCCACTCCGGCGACTGTTTTCCGCGACCAACTTCTATAAGCGACCCCACTATTGCACGCACCATATTCCTCAGGAACCTGTCTGCCGATACCCTGAAATACCAGTAGCAGTCAGGTTCTGGGGGCACTACACCCGAAACCCTCGTACCTGCGGTACTCGTCCCTCCCACGCCCCTTCGGGCCGCGGGCCCCTCCCATTCATGTGGCCATGGGCGGCCACAGGTTTCGGGAATAGTGCCCCCGGAACCTTCCATGACTTGTAAATAAGACGGAGTATACGGTTTCCAGAAGGCTTCGTGGATGGTGCAGACAGAGGTTTTGACGTCTGTGCCCGTTTTTTCGAAGCAGGAGAAGTCGTGAGTGCCAAGGAGATACTGACAGGCCTTGTTCATGGCGTCGAAGTCAAGGACGGGATAGCCGCACTGCCATGAGTATGAACGGACGAAGGGATCTTTTTCCCGGTGAATGAAGTAGGTATATTCACGGCGGCGGGCGCCGAAGCGGGCGTGAAAATCATCTGCCGCCGGAAGCACCTGCAAAACGGCCACGGAACGGGGCAAAATGGCATTTAATTTGTAGCATAAATCTGCCTGCGTGAAGGGAAGCTCGCCCTCAATGTCAAAATGGGCAATGTAGCCATAGGCATTGACCGCGGTGTCCGTCCTGCCGGCTCCGGTAACGCTTACCGGGCGGTTCAGAAGACGGGAAAGCGCGCCCTCCAGGCACTGCTGTACGGACGGGGCGCTTGGCTGGATTTGCCAGCCGCAGAACTCTGCTCCGTCGTATGAAACACAAATTGAATAACGCATATACAAAGATAGTCATTTATATGGAATCTGTTAACATCAGAGAACTTAACGAAAAGATTCAGAAAGAGAGCGAGTTCGTAGACATGCTCACCCTGGAAATGGGAAAAGTGATTGTGGGTCAGAAACACCTTGTGGACAACCTCCTCATTGGCCTTCTGTCCGGAGGCCACATCCTTCTGGAAGGCGTTCCCGGCCTGGCCAAAACCCTTGCAATCAATACGCTTTCACAGGCGGTGGATGCCAAGTTCAACCGCATCCAGTTCACCCCGGACCTCCTCCCGGCGGACGTAATCGGCACCCTCATCTACTCCCAGAAGAAAGAAAGCTTCGAGGTCCACAAAGGCCCTGTCTTCGCCAATTTTGTCCTGGCCGATGAAATTAACCGCAGTCCCGCCAAGGTCCAGAGCGCCCTTCTGGAAGCCATGCAGGAGCACCAGGTGACAATAGGAGAGCAGACATTCCGCCTGCCGGAGCCGTTCCTTGTAATGGCAACGCAGAACCCCATCGAGCAGGAAGGCACCTATCCCCTCCCGGAAGCCCAGGTAGACCGTTTCATGCTGAAGGTGGTGGTCTCCTACCCCGCCAAGGAAGAGGAGCGCCTCATTATCCGCATGAACAACTCCGGGGAGTTCCCAAAGGCAAACGCCGTGGTGAAGCCGGAAGACATCCTCCGCGCCCGCGAGGTTGTCCGCGAGGTGTACATGGACGAAAAGATTGAGCGCTACATAGTGGACATAGTGAACGCCACCCGTACGCCCGGGGAATACGGCCTCAAAGAGCTTGAGGGCTTCATCTCCTACGGCGGTTCCCCCCGCGCAAGCATCTCGCTTGCAATGGCTTCCAAGGCCTATGCCTTCATCAAGAGGCGCGGCTACGTGATTCCTGAAGACGTCCGTGCAGTGTGCAACGAAGTCCTCCGTCACCGCATTGGCCTCACCTACGAGGCAGAGGCGGAGAACGTGACGCCGGAACAGATAATTGAAAAGGTGATTAACGCAGTTATTGTGCCGTAATTAGAGATTCCCGATCAGGTCGGGGAAGACGAAAGAGGATGACACCTGAAGAGTTAATAAAGAAAGTCCGCAAGATTGAGATAAAGACCAAGGCGCTATCTCACCAGATCTTTGCAGGAGAGTACCATTCTGCGTTCAAGGGACGCGGAATGGCTTTCAGCGAGGTCAGGGAGTACCAGTATGGGGATGATGTACGCTCCATGGACTGGAACGTCACCGCACGCATGAACGCGCCTTACGTGAAGGTGTTCGAAGAGGAACGCGAACTCACTGTGGTGCTCATGGTGGATATCTCCAGAAGCGGCCTGTTTGGAACTGTGGGCAGGACAAAGAGGGAGCAGATTGCGGAGATTGCAGCCACGCTGGCCTTCTCCGCCATACTAAACAACGACAAAGTGGGCTGCGTGCTGTTCTCTGACAAGATAGAGAAGTTCATCCCGCCCGCAAAGGGCCGTACCCACTTCCTTCACATAATAAGGGAAATCCTGGAGTATGAGCCCAAAAGCGACGGAACAGACATTGCCGGGGCCCTCCGCTTCCTTTCCGGTGCCATCAAGAAAAAGTGCACGGCATTTGTGCTGAGCGACATGCTGGACGTGAACGAGGATGCGACACCGCGCTATGAAGAGGCCCTGAAGGTGGCCGCCGGCAGGCACGACATCTCTGTCATCAGGGTAACGGACCCCAGGGAGAAGTCCATCCCGGATATGGGACTTGTGCACGTGAAAGACGCGGAAAGCGGCAGCGCCCGCTGGATCAACACCGGCTCCCGCAGGGTCCGCAGCGCCTACAGCCGGTGGTTCCAGGCCGCAACGGACAGCGCAGACCATCTTTTCCTCCGTTACAGGGTAGACCACGTAGACATTGGCACGGCCGATGATTACGTCCGCCCGCTAATGTCATTATTCCACAGAAGATGAGACTGAAAGCCATAATACCCGCCCTACTGGCATGCCTTCTGGCCTTTGCGCCGGAGGGGCATTCCGCGCCCCGCAAGGGCCGCAGGATAGAGGCGGGACCATCGTACCTTGAGCCGCTGCAGAGAAGGGACTCGGTCCTTGTCTGGGACCATTTCCACTACGGAATGGTGATAAAGGATGTGCCTGAGGGAACATCCATAGGCCTTCCGCAAATTGATCCGGAGGCCACGCTGAAAGAGGGAAAACTGATGATCCTGGACAACTGGCAAAGGGATACCATTAGTGTCACGGCCCAGAAGGATTCCGTAAAAAAATATGACATAAGGGCATACTTCACAATTGCGCCGCTTGTGGCGGCAGAGTATGAACTGTTCCCGCTCACCTGCCTGGTGGGCCTTGACACCCTTGTGTACATACGCCAGATGCTGGATGTGAAGGAACCGTCCATTGACATGGAGACCTTCCAGCCCAATGACATAAAGCCACAGGTCAAATTCCCGGTAACCTTTGCCGAAGCCATTCCATGGGTTATGACAGGCCTGTTCGCCCTTGCAATACTCACTCTCATCGTGGCCATTTATTCCACAATTGAGCGTAAGCAGAAGGAGAAGCCGGCGGAGCCCGCACACATAAGGGCCCTCCGCAAGCTGGACCGCTTCCGCGGGGAAAAGCACTGGAAACCGGAGAATCAGAAAGCTTTCTACTCCGGAGTCACGGACGCCCTCCGCGAATACATTGCCGCCCGCTTCGGCGTTGGCGCCATGGAAATGACCACGGCGGAGATTTTCGGCGCACTGAAGGGCTCTGAAGACATCCCAGAAGACCTTTTCGCGGAAATGAAAGACCTCTTCGAAAGGGCGGATTTCGTGAAGTTTGCAAAGTACACTGCCCCGGACCAGGACAATAGGCGCGTACTGCCTGAGGCCGTGCGTTTTGTAAGTTCCACATACGTCAGCGAGGTCAGTAAAGAAGAGGAGGTGCAGAAGTAATGTATTTCGAGTATCCATACCTTCTTTTCCTGCTGCTTGTTCCGGCGCTGCTGGTTGCAAGGTATCTCTGGCTGGAAGTTAAGGAGAAACGGCCTCACATGAGGGTTTCCAACGCCAGCGCTTGGAAAGCCGGTGGCCGCAGCGTCCTGGAAATCGTCCGCCATATACCTTTCGCCCTCAGGACCGCCGCACTGTGCCTTCTGGTTGTTGCAGTCGCGAGGCCGCGGTCATCGTCCCAGATAGAGAGGGTGGATACAGAGGGAATTGACATTATCTTTGCCATGGACGTATCCACTTCCATGCTGGCAAGGGACTTTGAGCCGGACCGCCTTTCCGCAGCCAAGGACATTGCCATAGAGTTCATAGCCCAGAGGCCCAGCGACCGCATGGGAATAGTGGTCTTCGCCGGGGAAAGCTACACCCAGTGCCCCCTGACCACGGACCGCGCAACCCTCATTAACCTCATGAAAGAGGTCCAGACGGACCTCATAGAGGATGGTACCGCTATTGGCAACGGACTTGCAACGGCGGTGGCCAGGATGAAGGATTCGGACGCCAAGTCAAGGGTTATAATTCTCCTCACCGACGGCGTGAACAACATGGGCGAAATTGACCCTGAAATGGCAACGGAGATAGCCAAGACCTACGGCATCCGCGTATATACAATAGGCGTCGGCGCCAAAGGGGAAGCCCCCTATCCCGTCCAGACACCCTGGGGGATAGAACTCCGCCGCATACCGGTGGAGATTGACGAAGCCCTCCTTAAAAACATTGCCGACGGTACCGGAGGCCGGTATTTCCGCGCCACGGACAACACCAAACTTTCAGAGATTTATGCAGAGATTGGCCGGATGGAGAAGACGCGCACCAGCGTCGATTCCTTCCCCGTATACAAAGACCTGTACAAGGGTTACGCCCTGGCGGCCCTGGTGTGCCTGCTTCTGGAACTGCTCTTAACCGCCTTTCTGAGGAAAATGCCATGCTGATATTCGGAGACGCTAAATATCTGTACCTTCTGCTGCTCATTCCCGTGTTCCTCATAGGATACGGAGTGCTCCGGTACCTGAGGGCGAAGAAAGTCCGCAGGTTCGGCGACCCCGCACTTGTGGAGCAGCTCATGCCGTCCCGCTCCCGCTCTAAGGGATGGGTACGGACGGCCATCTTCTGCATGGCGTTCGGGCTGTTTGCGATTGGTCTCGCAAGGCCCCGCACCGGAGCCCGCCTGGCAGAGAGGAAAACGCGCGGTGCGGAGATAATCGTTGCCCTGGATGTTTCCAACTCCATGCTGGCAAAGGACTACTCACCCAACCGCCTTGAAAGGGCGAAGCTCTCCATAGCGCGCCTCACGGACAAGCTCAAGGACGACCGCATAGGTCTTGTAATCTTCGCGGGAACGTCCTTCGTCCAGTTGCCCGTAACCACGGACTATGTGAGTGCAAAGATGTTCCTGGGCTCCATAAACACCGGCTCCATCCCCGTCCAGGGAACTGCCATAGGAGACGCTATCCGCCTGAGCATCAAGAGTTTCAGCGCCCAGAGCGAAAAGAGCCGCGTAATAGTGGTCATCTCCGACGGTGAGAACCATGAGGACGATGCCGTATCCGCCGCCAAGGATGCTGCGGAGATGGGAATCAAGGTCTACACCATTGGCGTAGGTTCTCCGGAAGGGCAGCCAATCCCCATGAACGGGGAACTGATGAAAGACCGCGACGGGAACATTGTGGTGACCAAACTGGACGAGCAGATGCTCCGTGACATCGCCCGTGCCGGAGGCGGCGCCTACATCCGCGCCGGAGGAGAGGAATTCGGCCTCAACCCCATTATCCAGGACATCCGCCGCATGGAGGCCGAGGAGTTCGGCAGCGTTGTCTTCGAGGAGTACGACGAGCAGTACATGTACTTTTTAGGGGCGGCCCTCCTGCTGTTTGTGATTGAAATGCTCATTGGCGAGAGAAAACCCCGCCGCAGACTGTTCCAGGTATGAAAAAGCTCACTGTCATAATACTGCTTTCACTCTGCGGAACCCTGTGTTTTGCGCAGCGTGGAGACCTTCGTAAAGGAAACCGCCACTTTTCAAAGGGAGAATTCGCGGAGGCCGATATCTTCTACCGCAAGGGTCTCCTCAAGGACAGCACGGACATGGCCGCGAAATACAACCTTGCCAACACCCTCTACCGCGAAGAGAATTACGACGAGGCCAAAAAACTCCTCACATACGACTATGAGGCCATTAAGGACAATCCCCTGGCCCCGGATATCTTTTTCAACCTTGGCAACATAGCAATAGCCAAGCAGGACTGGCAAGGCGCCGTGGAGGCCTACTCCAAGTGCCTCATGCTAACTCCGGACGATATACAGGCAAAGGAAAACTACACCTACGCCCGATACCACCTCCAGAACCAGGACCAGAACCAGGACCAGCAGGATCAGAACAAGGACCAGAATAAAGACCAGCAGCAACAACCTCAGGATCAGGACAAGCAGGATCAGCAGCAGCAACAACAACAGCAGCAACAGCAGCCGGTGGAGCTTTCTCCCCAGCAGGCTCAGCAGCTGTTGCAGGCCATCCAGGAGAAGGAGCGCGAGACCCAGGAAAAGGTAGACAAGGAGAAAGCAGCGGTCCTGAAGTCCAGACAGAAGGAAAAGAATTGGTAAGATGAAAAGAGCACTTGGCATACTATGCGCCCTCTTTGCCGCCGTGGCGGCCTGGGCACAGACAACCATACGCGTCGAAGTCCACAACATAGTTGAACTCTCGGAGCGCTTCAACGTGGTGTTCGTGGTGGAGGGAGAGCACTCCCCCTCTGACTTCTCATGGGCTCCGGGGGACGATTTCACCCTTGTCTGGGGTCCCCAGAAAGGTTCCTCCACCAGCATCCAGATTACCAACGGAAAAACCGTCCGGACCTCGCAGGTCTCTTACACCTATATTCTTCAGGCAAAACGCACCGGCTCCTTCACCATTACTCCCGCAACTGCCAGCGTCAAGGGAAAGACAATCAGTTCCAGCGCGGTGAGCATAAAGGTGGTGGATAACGGTGCAAAAGGCGGCCAGGGGGGCGGCAGCCAGCCCCGGCAGCAACAGCAGCAGAGCCAGCAGAGCACCTCGACGCAGGAGTCGGACATCTTCATGCGCCTTACCCTTTCACGCAGCAGCGTGGTGGTGGGCGAACCCGTCACGGCAACCCTCAAGATATACCACAGGGCCAACCTGGTGGGCTTCGAGAACGCCAAATTCCCGGCCTTCAAGGGCTTCTGGAGCCAGGAAGTGGAGTCCCCCTCCAACGTGGAATTCAAGAGAGAGGAAGTGAACGGAACCGTATATAACGCCGCTCTCCTCAGGCGCTGGGTTCTTATCCCGCAGAAGCCCGGCGAAGTGAGCATCGACCCCGCAGAAATTGTCTGCCTCGTGAATGTCCAGCGCAGGCGCACCGGCGGTTCCATCTTTGACGATTTCTTCGGCTCGGACTACGCCACCGTCCGCCAGAGGGTGTACACGACGTCCCCTGTCCTGCACGTTTCCGCACTTCCGGAAGGGGCGCCGGCTTCCTTCGGCGGTGGTGTGGGAGAGTTCTCCGTCAAGGCCCGCGTGAGCAAGGATACGCTGAAAACGCACGATGCCGCATCGCTCATAGTTTCCCTCTCCGGCAAGGGTAACATTGCCCTCCTGGAGGCCCCCAAGGTCAATTTCCCTCCGGACTTTGAGGTGTACGACGTAAAAAGCAGCACTTCCGGCGGAGCAATCCAGGGCACCAAGACCTTCGAGTACCCGTTCATCCCCAGAAGCCACGGAGACTTTACCATAGCCCCCGTCCAGTTCTCATATTACGATGTCAAGACCCGCCGCTACGTTACTGCGAAGACGGATTCCCTGCACCTTTCCGTCCAAAGGGCACCCGGCTCCGGCGCCGCAGTCACAGACACCGGAACCACCCTTACAGTGGACCGCAAGGGCGTCCGAAACCTTGGAGAGGACATACGCTTCATCAAGACAAAAACGGCCCTTGGGCAGCCAAAGAGCTTCTTTATTGGTTCCGTAGCTTATGCCGTGATATTTGCGCTTATGGTTCTGGCAGCCCTTGGCTTCTGGCTTGGTTTCCGCAAGATTGCCGCCCGCCGGGCAGATGTTGCCGGAACCCGTAACCGCAAGGCCACTAAACAGGCCCTGAAGCGGCTCTCGCAGGCCAGGGAATTCCTGCAGAAAGACCTTTACACGGCTTTCTACGAAGAGCTTCACCGCTCGCTGCTTGGCTTTGTGGGAGACAAACTTTCAATGGATATGGCGGAGCAGAGCAAGGAGAACATCTCCGGCGCCCTTGTTTCCAAAGGCGTCCCGGAGGCCACCGCAGCGGAGTTCGTGGGCCTTCTGGAAGAATGCGAATACGCCCGCTACTCCCCTGACGCCGGCCATGACGCCATGAACGCTCACTATGAAAAAGCCGTCGCCACAATTACCACCATCGACTCTTCAATGAAAAAAGGAGCTTCGTACCATACCGCAGTGATTGCACTGCTTCTTATGCTGGTGCCGTTTGGCCTCCATGCCCAGCAGTCGTATCCGGATTCCCTCTGGAATGCCGGTATAGAAGCTTACACCCAGGGCAACTTCAGCCAGGCCCTTTCAGACTGGGAAGACGTCCATAAAGCAGGCGTCACCTCTACGGAACTGCTCTACAACCTTGGCAACGCCTACTTCAAAAGCGGAGAGATTGCGCCCGCAATCCTCTGGTGGGAAAGGGCCCTTAAGGAGTCGCCTTCGGACAAGGATATCGTCTATAATCTGGAGTATGCCCGAAGCCTCACGCAGGACCGCATAGACGTGGTTCCGGAGTTCTTCCTGGAAACCTGGGGGCGCAATGCCTGCCACAGCCTGCCGTCCAATGCCTGGGCCGCCCTGTCGCTGGTATTTCTGGCAGTTACGCTGGCCCTTGTGCTGCTGTTCCTTCTTGGCTCCACGCCCGGAAAACGCCGCCTTGGCTTCTTCGGGGCCATCGTATCCTTCCTCTTTGCGTTCGTATCATGGGACTTCGCCGGGTGGCAGAACCGCGACCTAAGGAGTCAGGACTATGCCATAGTCATGAAGCCCGTCTCTTCCGTTGGCAGTTCCCCTTCTGCAGACTCATCCAAGGACCTCTTCATCCTTCACGAAGGCACCAAGGTCAAGATCCTTGACAACGTCTCCGGCTATACCAACATAGAACTCGCCGACGGCCGCCAAGGCTGGATCCAGTCCCGTGATATAGAAGTGATATAGAGTACCTACTCCGCCCAGTTGGAGATTAATGCAAGGGCATCTGAGACGGTTTTGGGAAGAGTATGTCCGGCCTTGAAATAGGCGTCGATGTCCTCTTTCCGGGACGGGAACATCTTCTTGAGATTCTTTTTGGTGAGAGGGGTTATGTAATTGCCCATGTACAGGTAGATTTCTTCAGAAACCTCGTAAGGATAGTTCCTGGTGAGGTTGTACATGCCGCTTTCGCTGTATATGGTGGAATACTGGCGGATTGAGCTTGTATGGTCCACAGTACCGTATGCGCCTTTCTTTGCGCCCACCAGGATCCTGACATTGCGCTGAAGGGCAATGCCCGTCCTGGAATTGACGGGAAACATGCGGTAGAAACCGTTCTGGTTGCGAAGGAACTTCACGGTGTCTATCTGGACCATCAGGATATTGTCTGCCGACGATGCGGACAGCTCCTGCCCTTTGTCGTCAATAAATCTCAAAGTATTGTCTACTGCGCAAATGTTCAGTTTACCCTGAGCCGGGTTCTGGCCGCGGAAATAGATTATGCCGTCTCTGAACTCCGGCATAAGGTAAAAGACTTCGTCCGGAATACGTTCGCGGGACTGCTCCTGAGCACGTAAACCAGGAGAAATGACAAACGTTGCAAATACAGCAAGACATGTAATAAAGCCTTTCATATTGCAAATATAGCATAAAAAACACTATCTTTGCTCCGTCAATCATTGTTTGGCAAACATATTAGCGAGAGTGTTTTCGCGTTGCCGGTATTGGAATCTGGACAATTTCTCGGAAAGGGTAACGATGAGACACTGCGCTCGACATATGGTCGAGTGTGGGGTTTGCATCGTGTTCATCTTTCAAGGTTCGTCCAGGGCCTCAATACCATGAATACGGTATTGATCCCACACTTTTGTTGCACTAAAGGATTATGGAAAAAGATCTTATCAAAAGAATCCAGGAGATGGAAAACCGGTACGTACGCGTCCGCAGGGCAGTTGACGCCATGAGTGACAGTCTTGAAGAGTACCTTCAGGTCCAGGAAGACATCGAGGCGCTGGATAATTATGAACAGTGCGGAGAGTGGCTCAAAGATTATGAATCCGACGAACGCGGCGAAATCCCTGCAGAGCAGCCACGCGGCGTCCTCTCGCAGGACGGCCTCTATGACCTTTTCTCAGACATCTCCGCCCTCCACGCCCGTCTTGGTGATTACTTCTCCCAGGAGTAATTCTCCTACTTGTAGGAGAGCGAAAAAATTCGTAAATTTGCGGTTCGATATGGACACAGTTTCATGTCGGACTGCAATTTCGATTATAATAAATAACTCAACAATATGATCTTCAATCTCTTACAAGCAGACTCGCTGGCGGAGGCCATCCAGAGCGCAGCGGAAACCGTTACCGCAGCTCCCGCACCCGTTCAGCCCACTAAGATGAACGAAAGCCTCTGGTCCATGTTCAACATGGGCGGTCCCCTCATGTGGGTTCTCCTGGCCCTGAGCGTCCTTGCAATCTATCTGATTGGCCGCAAATGGTGGCTTATTAACCATGCGTCAAAGATTGACTCCAACTTCATCAACGACATCCGCGACTACATGCAGCAGGGAAAAATCAAGAGCGCCCTCACACTCTGCTCAAAGTACGACACCCCCATTGCCCGCATGGTAGAGTCCGGCTTAATCCGCAAGGACCGTCCCATCTCCGACATCCAGGGCGCCATCGAGAACGTCGGCAACGTGGAAGTTGCACGCCTGGAGAAGGGTCTCCCCATCCTGGCGTCCATAGCCGGCGGAGCCCCCATGATTGGATTCCTTGGCACCGTCATGGGTATGGTGAAGGCTTTCTTCAACATGTCCAAGGCCGGGAACAACATTGACATTACCCTCCTGAGCGACGGCATCTACACCGCAATGCTCACCACAGTGGGCGGTCTCATCGTGGGTATCATCGCATACTTCGGCTACAACTGGCTCACCTCCCAGGTCTCGGACCTGGTGTACAAGATGGAAAGCTCCACCATCCAGTTCATCGACATAGTGATCAACAACCAGACAGAGGAAAAGCAGTAAGCTATGGCCCTTAAGAGAAACACAAAGGTAGATGCATCGTTCTCGGTGTCCAGCATGACGGACATCGTGTTCCTGCTGCTCATATTCTTCCTTGTGACCTCTACGCTCATCAACCCCAACGCACTCAAACTCCTGCTTCCCAAGAGCACCGGACAGGTAAGCGCCAAGGCCACGGTAAGCGTAAGCATCAAGGACTGGGGGGACGATACCTACACCTACCACGTCAACGGAAACGAAGACGCCGTCTCCTATGCGGAAGTGGAGGATGAACTCATAGGCCTTCTCTCACAGGAAGAAGACCCCACCTTCTCCATCTACAGTGACCAGAGCGTCCCTGTGGGCGAGGTGGTACAGATCATGAACATAGCCAAGAGGAACCACTACAAGGTGATTCTTGCAACTCAGCCTGAATAATGCAGCCATACCAGCGCACAAGGGAGAAACGTGAAAAGACCGCCGCCGTGACCGGAATCCTGGCCACGCTGGTACTCCATGCGCTGGCACTGGTAGTATGCCTCACCAGCGGCTTCACATACCTGGACCCTCCGCCGCCGGAAAGGGCGCCTCTGGTGATTTCATTCGAGGAAGACATGGTGGTGGAAAAACCGGTGGAGACACTGGTGGGCCAGCAGCCCCAGGCAGAAGAGATTGACCCTGAAAAAGAGGTTGAGCTGGTCCAGAAGGCGGAATCCCCGCACGTCACCACTACGCCCAACGTCACTCCGGCAACCAAACCGGACACCCATGGAGACGTGGAAGTACCCACCCCGGAACCTCCCAAGGAACCGGAACTGGACCCCCGCGCGTCATTCCCGGGCATGGGTAAAAAGGACAACAGCGCCACTACTCCCCACGGGGCGGCAGAAGCCGGTGAAGGCTTCAAGGCCGGCCAGCCGGATGGCAATGCAAAGGAAGGCAAGACGGAAGGCAGCGCAAACGCCCGCCTCAAGGGCCGCACCGTGCTTGGGACACTGCCCAAACCGGAATACGCCAGCCAGATGGCAGGCACCGTGGTTGTGACAATCAAGGTGGACCAGTACGGAAACGTGACGGAAGCCATCCCTGGAGCGGAAGGCACAACCGTTACGGACAAGAACCTTTGGAACGCAGCCCGCAACGCTGCAATGAAGGCTCACTTCAATATGGCCGCAGATGCCCCGGCCCTACAAACAGGCACCATTACTTATATATTCAAACTAAAGTAACGACGTGATGTCGTAAAAAGACTTATGGAAGACAACAAAAGAGGTACGAGAAAGCGTATCACCAGAAAGCCCTCTGACAGCAGCAGGGCAGAAAAAGTGGATTATTCCACTTCCCGCAGTTACTCCTCCGGAGAACGCAAATCCTTCGGCGAGCACAAGACTTACGGCGAGCACAAGACTTACGGCGAGCGTAAGTCCTATGGGGACCGCAAGCCGTACGGCGCAGCACCCGCTCGCAAGAACGGCGGTTACGGAAAGCCCTCATTCAAGAAAAACGCACCCCGCACCAAGGCCGACGAGGGCATGAACGCCATGCTCAGCCGCAAGCCCCAGGTGTCCGGCAGCAAATACTCTGACAACGACAACGTAAAGACAGAAATCCAGGAGATTGTCCGCCTCAACAAGTTCATCGCCAACTCCGGCGTCTGCTCCCGCAGGGAAGCCGACACCCTTATCCAGAGTGGCGTAGTGACCGTGAACGGAGAGGTTGTGACGGAACTGGGAACCAAGGTCAATATCCTCAAGGACGATATCCGCTTCAACGGAGAACGCCTCAAGGGCGAAGAAAAGGTCTACATCCTCATGAACAAGCCCAAGGGCTACGTAACAACCGCAAGCGACCCCCACGCAGAGAAGACCGTCATGGACCTTCTGAAGGGCTGCCCCACCAGGGTATTCCCCGTGGGTCGTCTGGACAAGAACACCACCGGCGTCCTCATGTTCACCAATGACGGCGAGATGGCAGAGCGCCTCACCCACCCTTCCTATAACAAGAAGAAGATTTACCAGGTTGTCCTGGACGCCCCTCTCACGGAGGAAGACAAAGCCAAGGTCCTCGCAGGCGTAGAACTCAGTGACGGCCCCGCTGCTGCCGATGAGCTTGAATTCATCGACGCCCACGACCACCGTCAGCTGGGTATCGAGATCCACTCCGGAAAGAACCGCATCGTCCGCCGCATCTTCGAATCCCTGGGGTATGAGGTAAAGGCCCTGGACCGCGTCTACTTCGCCGGTCTCACCAAGAAAGGCCTCAAGAAGAGCGACTGGCGCTATCTCACTGAAGGAGAAGTGAACATCCTTAAGATGGGAGCATACGTATAGAATGGCACACAGGGCAGGTTTCGTAAATATCATAGGTAATCCCAACGTGGGCAAATCCACGCTGATGAACGCTCTCGTTGGCGAAAAGCTCTCGATAGTGACGGCAAAGGCACAGACCACCCGCCACCGCATCATGGGCATAGTGAGCGGGGAGGACTACCAGATTGTCTACTCTGACACTCCGGGTATCCTCAAACCCAACTACCGCCTCCAGCAGAGCATGATGAACTTCGTGGACACGGCTATAGGCGATGCCGACATTATCCTCTACGTCACGGACACCGTGGAGAAAGGGGACAAGAACGACGCCTACATCCAGAAGCTCCGCAGCGTAGACTGCCCGGTGGTGCTTGTGTTAAACAAGATAGACCTCTCCTCCCAGGAGAAAGTGGTGGAGCTCATGCAGTGGTGGAAGGAGCAGTTGCCCTCCGCGGAGATCATTCCCGCATCGGCCCAGGAAAAATTCAACCTTGAGAGCATCCTGGAGGCTGTTTCCTCCCGTCTGCCGGAGGCCCCGGCATGGTTCGACAAGGACCAGTTCACGGACAAGAACCTCAGGTTCTTCGCATCGGAGATTATCCGTGAGAAGATATTCCTGAACTTCTCTGAGGAGATTCCCTACTCCTGCCAGGTGGAGATTGAAGCATTCCACGAGGGAGAGGACCGCTACGAGATAAGCGCCGTAATATACGTGATGAGGGATTCCCAGAAGGGCATCATCATTGGAAAGGGCGGAGCCGCCCTGAAGAAAGTGGGCACCGAGGCCCGCCTGGAAATGGAAGATTTTTTCCAGAAGAAGGTCTTCCTTTCAACTTTCGTAAAAGTTGATCCTGACTGGCGTGAATCAAGGAAGGAATTAAGACGTTTTGGCTATGAATATTAGGATTTGTATATCTGTTCCGAAAACAATGCCACCCTCGGCTTAGAGGGAGGGGCCCATTTATGGGAGGGACCGGCGCAGCCGGAGTTTCAGGAATAGATATACAAAACTGAATTGATTTAAGATAATATGGCAGAAGATTGGGAAGATATTGAAAGGCAGGACGAAGACCTTGGTGAAGAGCTTGGCGAAGACGCCGTTGCTTCGGGAAAATTTGAAAAGCTCCTGGGCGGCGACAGCACCCGTTTCAAGCTGTCCGGCATGTTCAAGGACTGGTATCTGGACTATGCGTCCTACACCATTCTGGACAGGGCTGTGCCCCATATAGTGGACGGGTTCAAGCCCGTTCAGAGGCGCGTTCTGCACACTATGGCGGAGATGGACGACGGTCGCTACACCAAGGTGGCCAACATCGTGGGCCAGGCCATGCAGTACCACCCGCACGGAGACGCCTCCATCCTTGGCGCCCTGGTCACGCTTGGCCAGAAAGGCCTTCTCATAGACTGCCAGGGTAACTGGGGAAACATCCTCACCGGGGACTCCAACGCCGCACCCAGATACATCGAAGCCCGCCTCTCCAAGTTCGCAAAGGAAGTTGTGTTCGACAAAAACGTAACTCCCACCATGACCTCCTACGACGGCCGCAACCAGGAGCCTACGGAGCTTCCGGTCCGCTTCCCTCTCCTGCTTGCGCAGGGCACCGAGGGCATTGCCGCCGGCCTGTCGTCAAAGATTCTTCCCCACAATTTCAACGAACTCATAGACGCCTCCATCGCCATCTTGAAGGGAGAGCCGTTCGAGATTCTGCCGGACTTCCCCACCGGCGGCATTGCAGACTGCTCCAAGTACAACAAGGGAAAGCGAGGCGGCATAGTGAAGGTCAGGGCCCGCATCAACAAGATAGACAAGTCCACTATCACCATCACGGAAATCCCCTACGGCAAGACTTCCCACGCCATAATAGACTCCATCATAAAGGCCAAGGACAAGAAGAAGATAAACATCAAGAAGATAGAGGACATGACCACGGACAAGGTGGAAATAGTGATTCATCTTCCTGCCGATGTTTCCCCGGACAAGACCATCGACGCCCTCTACGCCTTCACGGACTGCGAGAGCAAGATAAGCCCCAACGCCTGCGTGATCAGGGAGAACAAGCCCGCCTTCCTCACGGTAGACGAAATCCTGGAGTACGATACCTACCACACCCGTGACATCCTCCAGGCCCAGCTCCAATACAAGATGGAGCAGTTGGAAAACGACTGGCACTACTCCTCCCTGGAGCGCATCTTCTTCGAGAACCGCATCTACAAAGTCCTGGAACAGAACCAGATGAGCTGGGAAGAGCAGCTTCAGGACATCATGTCCCAAATGCTCCAGTACCAGGATCTCCTCAAGAGGCCCATCACAATGGACGATATCCTCAAGCTGGTAGAAAAACCGGTCCGCAAGATATCCAAGTTCGACACCAAGGCCCTGGACGAAAAGATTTACGCCCTGGAAGACCAGATGCGGGAAGTCCAGGACAACCTGGACAACATTACCCGCTTCACCATTGACTGGTTCAGGAACCTCAAGAAGAAGTACGGCAAGGACTGGCCCAGGCTCACGGAAATATCGTCCCTGGAGAACATCACCGTCACCAAGGTGGTTTCCAACAACGCCAAGCTGTACGCCAACCTGGCGGAGGGCTTCGTGGGAATAGGCCTCAAGAGGGACGATGGCGGGGAGTTCATCTCCGAATGCTCAGACCTCAGCGAGATAATCGTCATAGGCCGCGACGGAAAATTCCGTGTCACGAAGGTCACGGAAAAGGCCTTCTTCGGGAAAGACCTTCTCTATGCCGGCGTTTTCAACAGGGCCGATGAACGCACCATCTACAACGTGATTTACCGCGACGGCAAGGGTCCCAACCACTATGCCAAACGCTTCAATATCACGTCGGTAACCCGTGACAAGGTGTATGACATCACAACTGGCGAGGAAGGCTCCAGGATTCTCTGGTTCACCGTGAACCATAACGGAGAGGCGGAGACTGTCCGCATAGGCCTCCGTCCCCGGAAAGGTCTCAAGAAGAGCCAGCTGGAGTGGGATTTCGCAGGGCTTGCCATCAAGGGTCGCGCTTCCCGCGGTAACCTTGTTACCAAGTACGCCATAGCCCGCATCACCCTCAAGTCCAAGGGCGTCACAACCCTCCAGGGCAAAGACATCTGGTACGATCCGGACATCCAGCGCCTCAACGAGGACGGTCGCGGAGACCACCTTGGCAAGTTCGCCGGCGAGGACAAAGTGCTTGCCATTTTCTCCGATGGGACTTATTACACAACGTCTTATGACCTGGTAAACAAGTATCAGGGAGACGTGATAAGGATAGAGAAACTTGATCCCGGCAGGGTGTATACGGTTCTTTACTGGGACAATGCCGCAAAAGCATTCTATATCAAGCGTTTCAGCTTTGTCGAGAGCAATAACAACCCCGTGCTTTTCATCTCAGATTCCAAGGGATCCAAACTGGTGGACATCTCCTCTGACCTTCATCCTCAGGTGCTCCTCACCTATGGAAAGAAGTTCGAGCACAAGGAACCTGACGTACTTGACGCAGAGGAATTCATTGCCAAGAAGGGCCTCACGGCCAAGGGCAAGAAGTGCTCCTCCCTGGACCTTAAGAGCGTTGAGTTCACAGAGCCTCTCCACAAGCCTGAGGACGACATAGTACCTGCAGAAGAAGAGGACACCGTGGAAGACGAACCCATCGAGATAGACCTTGAACAGGACATCACTGCCGCCCCCGTCTCTCCTGCCCCGGCTCCTGACGCCTCCCCCGCCCCCGACGAGCCCGCCTCCGACTTCACGGACTGGACGCTGTTCTAAGCCCTGGCATCCAAGCAATATTTGTATATGATTATTGCGTTAACTGGGTACATGGGTAGCGGAAAAACCACGGTGGGGGGCATTGTGGCCGATGCGCTTGGGTGTCCGTTCATGGACCTTGACGACATTATCGTAAAAAAGGCAGGGAAGAGCATTCCGGATATCTTTGAACAGGATGGGGAAGAGGCCTTCAGGGCGCTTGAGGCGGATTGTCTCGCGAAAACCGTAAAGAAGTATGCCAACAGCACCGTCGTGTTGGCCCTTGGGGGCGGCACAGTGACTTGTCCTGGTGCTTCTGAACTGCTTCAGAAGAATACACTTTGCATCTGGCTCAAGGCTTCGCCGGAGACTCTGCTGGCTCGAGCGGCCGGCACGGAACGTCCTCTTGCAGACGAGCATTTCGCCCGGCGCTACCTTGCCCGCGAACCTCTTTACCAGGCTGCTTCACACATAGTTCTTGACACTGACGGTCTCAGTTCCGAAGAAATTGCCGATGAAATAATCATCGATTGCCTTTAGTTTCAATTTTGCCCTTGTGATTACGCAAAGGTTTTATTATCTTTGTAAGACTATGGGCATCTCGGAAAAAAAATGGACAGTTAAAGACAGCGCGGCACCGGAAACGGTGGCGCAGCTCTCCACGGAGTTGGGTATTGACGGCGTCCTTGCAGAGCTCCTTGTCCAAAGGGGCGTAACCACTTTCGAGGAAGCCCGTTCTTTCTTCCGTCCCCGCCTTGAAGACCTTCACGACCCCTTCCTCATGACAGACATGGACAAGGCCGTTGAAAGGCTTCACAAGGCTATCACCGAGGGCGAAAAAATCCTGGTTTACGGAGACTACGACGTAGACGGCACCACCGCCGTGGCGCAGGTGTACTCCTTCATCAAGATGTTCTCCCAGAACGTATCGTTCTACATTCCTGACAGGTACGATGAAGGCTACGGCCTCTCCTACAAGGCCCTTGACTGGGCCGGGGACAACGGCGTGAACCTGGTGATAACCCTTGACTGCGGCATCAAGGCCATCGACAAAGTGGAATATGCCCGCACAAAAGACATCGAGGTCATTATCTGCGACCACCATCTCCCGGAAGAAGAACTCCCCGCCGCCGTAGCAATCCTGGACCCCAAGCGGGAAGACTGCCACTATCCTTTTGACGACCTGTGCGGCTGCGGAGTAGGCTTCAAGTTGGTCCAGGGCTATGTCCAGAAATACAACCTGGACCCCGCCCTCCTGGAGCCGCTCCTGGACCTGCAGGTTGTTTCCATTGCATCGGATCTGGTGTCCATGACCGGCGAGAACCGCATCCTTGCCCATTACGGCCTCAAACGCCTCAACGAGAACCCCCGCCACGGCCTCCTGGCCATGATAAACCTCTCCAAACTGGAGCCCGGACATGTCACAATTGACGATATCGTCTTCAAGATAGGTCCCCGCATCAATGCCGCAGGACGCATGGAAAGCGGCCGCCTGGCAGTGGAACTGCTCACCGCCACGGACGACAAAACGGCAATCCGCATAGGCGAGGAAATCAACGAAAACAACAACGAGCGCAAGTCCATAGACCGGGAAATCACCCAGCAGGCCCTGGAAATGGTGGCGGCCGGCACCGCTCTGGAGACGGAGAACGTTACTATCGTCTATAATCCTACGTGGAACAAGGGCGTGGTGGGAATCGTGGCCTCGCGCCTTGTGGAGGCATATTACAAGCCCACTGTGGTTCTCACCAAGAGCAACGGCTTCATCACCGGCAGCGCCCGCAGCGTCTCCGGCTTCGACCTTTATTCATCAATTGAAAGTTGTGCCGATATCCTGGAGAACTTCGGCGGCCACGTCTATGCCGCCGGTCTCACCATGAAGGAAGAGCACCTGGAAGAGTTCTGCCGCAGGATGAACAAGTTCGTGGAGGGCAACATCACCCGTGAGGAACTCACCCCCGTGGTAGAGATTGACGCCTGCCTCAACTTTTCCCAGATTACGCCCAAGTTCGTGAGGCTCCTCCGCCAGTTCCAGCCCTTCGGCCCCGGCAACAACAATCCCGTTTTCCTCACAGAGGATGTGTACGATGCCGGTAACGGCCGCAAGGTAGGAGCCGGAGGCGTGCACCTCAAACTGGACCTCATGCAGGAAAGCCAGCCGTACCGCCAGATAGCGGCAATAGGCTTCAACATGGCGGAGTACTACGACCACATCAAGGCCGGCAACCCCATCGATATCTGCTATTCAATAGTGGAAAACTTCTACCGCGGCTCCTCCACCGTCCAGCTCCGTCTCAAGGACATCCGCGAAAGAGACGAGCTCATCTAAAGGATATACCCTACTTCCTTGAAACGGTACAGGCGGTCCGCAGTGCCGTCATGGATTATGAGGCGGCCGTCCGGGGAGACGCCGCGGATGGTGCCGGTGAACTCTTCGTCGCCGCGGAGATAATCTATGTAGCTGGCCTTGACTCCCTTTTGGAAGAGCTTTGAAGTATATGCCTCTGAAAGGTCTTCCAGACGATTCTCCCAGGACTCGAAAACCGCCATGAACGCCTCCAGGCTATCTTCCAGCACGTATTCTTTCCCCGTTACAAGGCTCAGCGACGTTGCATTGGCAAGCTGCGGAAAACTGGTCTGGTTGATATTTATCCCTATGCCGATAACCGATGCCGCAACGCAGCCTCCGGACAGGGAGTTCTCCACCAGGATGCCGCATATCTTCTTTCGTCCGATGTAAATGTCGTTGGGCCATTTGATGCTGCAGGCAACTCCGCAACCTTCAAGAAATTCCGCCACTGCCACCGAAGCCAGATAATTAAGAAGGTGCGCATCCCCCGCCGCCAGGGCTGAAGGTTTGAGGACGATGGAGAAGGTCAGGTTCTTCCCCGGTTCCGTAAACCAGGTATTGCCCCTCTGGCCGCGGCCGGCCGTCTGCTCACGGGCGGCGATGACGGTGCCGGTTGGAATATCCGGAAGGTGGCTCAGCGCCACATTATTGGTGGAATCCAGGCTGTTGAACCAGTTAATCATTGTCCGGCAGGGGTTCGTTGAAGGGCTCGAGGAATGGGTTGGAGGCAGCCTCGCGGGCAATGGAGGTGGGCTGGCCGTGGCCGGGAATCACATCGGTGTCTCCGGGGAGGACCATCACGGTGCCAAGGATGGAGCGCATGATGGCATCGTAGTCCCCTCCCACAAGGTCTGTGCGGCCGATAGCTCCGGCAAAAAGGGTATCTCCGCTTATAAGGAGGCTGTTCTCTTCCGAATAATAACACACGCCGCCGGGCGTATGGCCGGGGGTACGGAGAACCTTCCAGCTCACGCCGCCGCAGATGATACTGTCAGGTAACTCCTTCCAGGAGAAATCCACCTTAAGACTCTTCAGGGCAGGAATTCCCGCAAAGATGGACGCGCCGCGCTCAAGGATTTCCCTGTCGGCCCCGTTCATGTACACAGGGACAGGATACTTTTCCTGAAGGGCATTCACGCCCCACACGTGGTCGAAGTGGCCGTGGGTGAGGAGGATGGCTTCCGGGGTAAGGGAGTGCTCCTGGAGGAAAGCGGTGAGCTGCTCCACGTCCGCCGGGTGCGACATGCCGGGGTCGAAGACTGCGCAGAGGGAACTGCCGCTGGCCCAACACACAATACAGTTGGTTCCCAGGGGGTTGAACTGGAATATTCTGGTCCTTAGCATAATCGGCTTTTTTGGCATTGCAAATTTAATAAGTTTTCACGAACTTTGTAGGGTTATGCACATAGGAATAGCAGGAAACATCGGCAGCGGCAAAACAACTCTGACCACCCTTCTCGCCCGGCACTACGGCTGGACGCCAAAATTCGAGTCCGTCACCTATAATCCATATCTGGAAGACTACTACAAGGACATCAAGCGCTGGTCCTTCAACCTGGAGATGTATTTCCTGCAGCAGCGCCTCCACGACGTCCTGGAAATCTCCAGGAGTGACGATGTTGTTATCCAGGACCGCACCCTTTTCGAGGGCGTCCATATCTTCGTTGCCAACAACTATGCCCAGGGGAACCTGTCGGAGCGTGACTACAACACATACATGGACACCTACAACGTCATGATGGAAGTAGTCCACGAACCGGACCTCATGATATACCTCCGCTCCAGCATAGAACACCTGGTTTCCCAGATCCAGAAACGCGGCAGGGACTACGAACAGTCCATCTCCATCGAGTATCTTTCCGGCCTCAACGAAAGGTACGAAAAATGGATTTCAGAGTACAAGGGGCGGCTCATCGTGATAGAAGCCGACAGCATGGACTTCCTGAACAGGCCGGAAGACTTCGCCGCCATCACGGACCGCATTGACGCGGAACTTTACGGATTATTTTAAATACACACAATATGCACATAGCAATCGCCGGAAATATCGGCAGTGGAAAAACCACGCTGACAAAGATGCTTGCCAACCATTACGGCTGGACGCCAAAGTTTGAGTCCGTAGACTTCAATCCCTACCTCGCAGACTTCTACGAGGACATGGAGCGCTGGTCCTTCAACCTCCAGATCTACTTCCTGAACAAGCGTTTCCAGGACGTGGTGGAGATTTCAAAGCACAAAGACGTCATTATCCAGGACCGCACCATCTATGAGGACGCCCGCATCTTCGCACCCAACCTGCATGCAATGGGTCTCATGTCCACCCGTGACTTCGAGAACTACAGTGATCTATTCGACCTCATGATGTCCCTGGTGAACCCGCCGGATCTCATGATTTACCTCCGGAGCTCCATCCCCAACCTCATAGCCCAGATCCAGAAGCGCGGCCGCGAGTACGAGCGCTCTATCCGCATAGACTACATCACCGGCCTCAACCAGCGCTACGAGGACTGGATCAAGGACTACAAGTCCAGGCTCCTTATCATTGACGTAGACAACATCAAGTTCGAAAACAACCCTGAAGGCTTCCGGTACATCACGGACAAGATTGATGCAGAGCTTTACGGCCTGTTCCCTTCAGAATAAACTCTAAAAACCTGAACCATGGCAGAAAGACCTACCATCATTGACTTTGTAGAAAAGTACAGTCATAAATACGAGAACAATCCCTACCTTCGTGAGAAGGTTGGCGGAGAATGGAAAGTGCTCACCCAGGGCCAGACCCGCGAAGAAGCATACCGCATAGGCGCCGGCCTCATGTCCCTTGGCCTCAAGAAAGGAGACAAGATAGCCCTGCTGTCAGAGAGCCGCGCAATGTGGATCCTGGCGGAACTGGGCGCAATGTACGCAGGCGCAACGGACGTTCCGCTGTCCGTGAACCTTGGCGACGGCAAGGACCTTGTGTTCCGCATCAAGCACTCGGACTCCAAATGGATCCTGGTGTCCTGCAACCACCTTCCCAAGATCCGCGCCATCCTCCCGGAATGCCCCGAGGTAGAAAAGGTCATCGTCTTTGACGATACAGCCTTCGACCTGGAGAAGCTGGAAGAGCGCGAAATCCGCATGAGCGAAATCCAGAAGATGGGCGACGAGTTCCTCAAAGCCCACAGGGAGGAGTTCGTTGCCCGCTACAAGAGTATCGGCCCGGACGATTACGCCAACATCTCCTACACTTCCGGCACCACGGCAGACCCCAAGGGTATCCTCCTCACCCACCGCAACTACACCGCAAACGTAGAGCAGGGCAACTCAGTGATTTCCGTGGACTTCGGCGCAACCATGCTCATCATCCTTCCCCTGGACCACTGCTTCGCGCACGTGGCCGGCATGTACACCATGATGATCTACGGCGGTTCCATCGGCTTTGTACCCATCGGCAAAAACGCCCTTGCAACGCTGCGTAACGTGCCCGCCGCCATCATGGAGACCAGGCCTCACGTGATGCTTTCCGTACCGGCGCTGGCCCGTAACTTCAAGAAGAACATCGAAAGCGGCATCAAGAAAAAGGGCGGCTTTACGGAGAAACTCTTCTACTTCGCCCTCAACAACGCCATCAAGTACAACAAGGAATACTACAACCGTGGAACTGGCGGCACCTTCTGGAGAAAGCCACTCGTAGACCTCTTTGACAAGATTATCTTCAAGAAGGTACGTGAGAGCTTCGGCGGACGCATGCAGTTCTTCGTGGGCGGCGGCGCCCTTCTGGACATAGAGCTCCAGAGGTTCTTCTGCGCGGTTGGCATGCCCATGTTCCAGGGCTACGGCCTTACCGAGGCAACCCCTATCATCTGCGCCAACTCCATGGGGCACGCCAGGTTCGGCTCATCTGGCCGCATAGTAAAGCCCATGGACTGCGTCATCCTGGATGCAGAGGGCAAGGAAGTTCCCCACGGCACTCGCGGAGAAATCGTCATCCGCGGAGAGAACGTCATGGCCGGCTACTGGAAGAACCCCAAGGCCACTGCAGATACCATCGTGGACGGCTGGCTCCACACCGGCGACATGGGTTACATCTGCCCGGACGATCCCGAGTTCCTTTACGTGGTGGGCCGCTTCAAGAGCCTCCTCATCTCCTCCGACGGTGAAAAGTACTCCCCGGAAGGCTACGAAGACAACCTCACGGAGACCTCCAAGTGGGTTGCAGCCTGCGTTCTCCACAACGACCAGAAGCCCTTCTGCGTGGCTCTCATCGTCCCGGACAAGGCCAACCTCACGGACGCCTGCCAGAAGAAAGGCCTGGACCCCGCATCGGATGAAGGCAAGCGCTACATGCTCTCCCTCATCGAGGCCGATGCCAACTCCTACAGGAAAGGCGGCAAGCGTGAGGGGGTGTTCCCGGAGCGCTGGCTCCCGTCCGCAATAGGCATCTGCGACGAAGAATTCACCATCGCCAACAAGATGATGAACTCCACCATGAAGATAGTCCGCGGCAAGGTGGAAGAGCACTATGCAGACCTCTTGGACTACCTCTACACCGCAGAGGCCAAGGACATCTGCAACCCCAGGAACCTGAAGGCTCTGGGATAGCAGCCAGGCAACATAGTATTTGCCGCCTCGACAGAAAAAGACCGTCACAAACGTTCTGGCTGTCAAGGCGGCAATGTTTTTGGCAAATGCGGCAAAAGAAAAAAGTGTATCTTTGTAATTATGGAAAGAAAACGGGAAATATGGCTGGACTGGCTGCGGGTTACGGCCTGCTTTATGGTGATGGTTGTCCACTCCACGGAACCTTTTTACCTGGGAGGGGACGGCGGGCAGGTGCTGTCTGCCACGGATGCGTTCTGGGCGGCGGTGTTTGATTCCGTCTGCCGGAGTGCCGTACCGCTATTCATCATTGCTTCCAGTTACCTGCAGTTCCCGCTTCACTATTCTACCGGAGAGTTTTTTAAAAGGCGCGCGGTACGTATTATTGTTCCAGTACTCATCTGGACGGTTGTTTATGCACTGGTCTGGGGAGAACCCGTGGAGAACTTCAAGGGACTTCTTCTGAATTTCAACTATGCAGCTGGGCACCTGTGGTTCATGTACATGCTGGTTGGTATGTATCTGATAATGCCCCTGCTGTCTCCCTGGGCAGAGAAAGTGTCCCGCAAGGAACTTGGGGCTTACGTACTGATATGGCTTTTCACCACGCTTATACCATTCATACGTGACGCCGCAGGTGGCGTGGCTCCGCTTGTTCAGGCACCTGACGGCCTTCCCGCAGCAGCTTTATACCCGCTATGGGGAGAGGCCTCGTGGAATCCTTTCGGCACCTTCTATTATATAAGCGGTTTCATCGGATACATGCTTGTAGGGCTTTACATCAAGAAATTCGTTCCCCGTAGCAAACTTATCGGGGTAATTGGCTGGACTATGTTCCTTCTGGGGTTCATCCTTGCAGCATGGGGCTTCATGTCCAAGATGGTGGAGAGCGGACCGTTCCCCGTAAATGTTTCCCTTGACGTAGCGGTTAACTGGGAAGTACCAATTACCTTCTGCGGAACTTTCGTTGCCATGATGGCAGTGGGGCTTGTTCTGGCATTCCGCAGCATATCGGACAATGAATCCTGGTGCTACCGTAATGCCGTGCGGCCCCTGTCAGAGGCTGGTTATGGAATGTATCTTACACACATGATTGTCCTTGCTGTGTATGCGCCGCTGTTTCGCAGTGTCTTTGGCAATGCATTCAGCCAGGCCGCGGCTACGCCTCTGACCATAATTTCAACCGCCATTGCCACATTTGCAACCGTTGGCGTGGCGTGCATCCTTATCCGCAAGATTCCCCGCATAGGCACATGGATAGCATGAATGTAGGTATAATCGGCGCCGGCCATATCGCAGAGAAGATGGCCACGACGCTTGCCAGGATGGAAGACTGCTCCTGCCTGGCCATAGCTTCGCGTTCACTTGAGAAAGCGCAGGAGTTTGCATCTCGTTTTGGCATTTCCCGCGCATATGGCTCTTATGACGAGTTACTTGCAGACCATGACGTGGATCTTGTATATGTGGCCACGCCGCATTCCTGCCACTTCGACATTACCCGCCGTGCTATCCTTGCAGGTAAGCCTTGCCTTGTGGAGAAATCCTTCATGGCAAACGCCACGGAGGCGGCAGCAATCATTGCCCTGGCACGCGAAAAGGGCGTTTTTGTAGCCGAGGCTATCTGGCCGCGGTATATGCCAGTACTTGGAATAGCACGTGAAGTCCTGGCTTCCGGCGTCATTGGAAAGCCCATCACGGTAAATGCCACGCTTGCTTATAACGTGTCTGATAAGGAGAGGGTTCTGTCGCCCCAGCTTGGCGGCGGCGCACTCCTTGACCTTGGCGTGTATCTCCTGACCTTTGTGCGGATGTACTGTGACGGCCGGATTGAGCAGATAAGCACTTCCTGCATCAAGGCCCCAACCGGCGTGGATGCCTCTGAAAACATATCCATGACGCTGTCGGACGGTACCCTGGTCTCCCTCCAATGCTCCGGCTGGAGCCAGGGAGACAACCAGGCCGTTATTGCCGGAACCACCGGCTATATGGTGTTCAACGACCTCATTAATCCGTCCAAGCTCCTGATCTGCCGCAAACGGCACATCATAGAACGCGAAATAGTTCTCCCGGAGCAGATTTCCGGCTTTGAGTACCAGGTCCGCGCCTGCCGTGACGCCCTTGCCGCCGGCCTCCTTGAGCCACCCCAGATGCCCCACTCCGAAACACTCTACATCATGCACCTCATGGACCGCCTCCGTGCGGAATGGGGAATGGCGTAGCTTCCTGCCGCCTCGACAAAAAAACGCCACTATAAACGTTCTGACTGTCAAGGCGGCAAAGGTTTTGGCAGTTTTGCCCGTTTTCCCCGCCGCCTTGACAAATAATTGCCATTATACGCTTTTTAGGTGTCAAGGCGGCAAAAAGGAGTAACAGTAGAGATTTATCCTCTACAAAAACGCAAAAATCGTTTGATTCGTATAAATCTGCATTATCTTTTTTACGATTGTTGGACAAGTTATTGTTTTGTCTTATCTTTCCGTCGTGAAAGAGTCATATCATATCTGCTTCACATCTCATAAGTGTTGTTTCGCTGCGAGGAGGATCATGGAGCCTTTCTGAATCTTGCCGCTTTGCGGTGTTATGCCATGGACACAGAACTTATTGCTGAGGCGGAAATGTCCACCCATGCTCACCTCAACATCTTCACGGACAGACCCATGCAATACGCATCGCTTCTCAGAATGTCTTATACAAGGTATTTCAATCATAAATACGGACGAAGCGGACGTTTTGGAGAAAAGAATACGTACTTGCTCAAAGTTGACGGTTTCAATCACCAAATGGTTCTGGAGAACTACATCTTGCGCAATGGCCTTCATCACGGAGCCGCAGCCACGGCTTTTGGTTACAAATATTGCTCTGCCAGGGAAATGTTCAAAGAGGACATTGGCATGACAGTCGAAGCACCCGGCAATTTGTCCAGAAATGATATGGCAGGCTGTCTCCCAAGACATGCAGAGTTTCCGGACAATTACATAATGGACGCAAACGGCATCTTTTTAAGAAGCAGTTTCATGGAAATCAGGAAAGCGGAACAGTATTATGGCTCTCCCAGAAACTTCCTTTACCAGATGAACAGGCTCACGGACGAAAGCTGGTCCCGCGAACAGCTGTCAGACAGAACAGGTTCTCCCATAACCCTTAATGACATAGAACGAACAGATGAGAAATCCATCACACAAATGCTCAAGAACGAGAGCGGCCGCTTCTTCAGCCGTTCACGCATGCAGGACATTGACGTCTGTCGGCTAATCGATACCCGGCTTTGTAAACCTTATGGCGCATCTTCTCCATATACTCTCTCCAGCACTCAAAAAAAACGTATAGCCAAGCAACTGTACTATGATTTCCGCCTTCCGGAGGCTCAGATTAAACGCTGCCTGGCAATGCAATAGCATTTCCCCTGCCGCCTCGACAAAAAAACGCCACTATAAACGTTCTGACTGTCAAGGCGGCAAAGGTTTTGGCAGTTTTGGCCATTTTGGCTGCCGCCTCGACAGAAAAACGCCGTTCTGGGCAGTATAACTGTCAAGGCGGCAATGGGGCGTTTGGCAGTTTTTTAGTATCTTTGTAGTCCATGACCTCTAAAGAATACATACAGGTACGCGGAGCGCGGGCTAACAACCTTCAGAACATAGACGTGGATATTCCCCGCGGGGAGATGGTGGTTGTTACCGGGCTCAGCGGTTCCGGAAAGAGTTCGCTGGCTTTCGACACCATTTATGCAGAAGGCCAAAGGCGTTACATGGATACTCTGTCCACATATGCCAAGCACTTTATGGGCATACTGGAAAAGCCTGAGGTGGAGGAGATTAAAGGCCTGAGTCCCATCATTGCAATTGAGCAGAAGACAACCGGAAACAACCCCCGAAGCACTGTTGGAACCATTACTGAGATATATGACTTCCTTCGCCTGCTGTATGCCAAGGGTTCGCGTGCATACTCCCCGGAAACCGGCAAGGAGATGGTCCGCTACACGGACGAGCAGATAGTAGACCTCATAATGACCCGCTATAACGGCCGCAAGTGCTATCTCCTGGCTCCGCTGGTAAGGGGCCGCAAGGGCCACTACAGGGAGCTCTTTGACCAGCTCCGCCGCCGCGGCTACACGGAGGTGCGAATTGATGGAGAAATACTTGATCTTCAGGGTATTGACGCCCTGGACAGGTATAAAGTACACTTCATAGAACTGGTAGTGGACCGCCTTAAGCCCGAGGCCGGAGACGACCGCCGCATAAGGGACTCTGTGGGCCGGGCAATCGGCATAGGAAAGGGCTCTGTGGCCGTTTTTGACATAGAGGAAGGCAAGATAGCACATTTCTCCAAGCACCTTGTGGACCCGGAGAGCGGGCTGTCGCTGCAGGAGCCGCAGCCGCACAGTTTCTCCTTCAATTCCCCGCAGGGATACTGTCCTCACTGCAAAGGCCTTGGGACCATTGTGGACGTGGATATCGACACCATTATTCCGGACAGGAGCAAGTCTGTTGCGGACGGGGCCATCGTCCCTCTTGGAAAAGTGAGGGAGAACCGGAAGTTCGATATTATCCGCTCCATTGCCAGGCAGTACAATTTCAGTCTGTACGATCCCATCGCCGCCCTCCCGGACGAGGCCGTGAGCCTTCTGGTGTACGGCTCGGAAGACCTTTTCCGCGTTGGTGAAGGCAATCTTAGCGAGATGGAGAGTTGGGGCGGAGTCATCGACAATATTGAGGACACCATCACCTGCCCCGTGTGTAATGGCACCAGGCTGCGACCGGAGGCGCTGTATTTCCGCGTGGACGGGAAGACCATAAGCGAGGTAAGCGCCATGGAGATGTCAGAGCTGCGGGAGTGGCTGGACAAGATCCCGGAAGCGTTCAACGCCCGTGAAAAGAACGTTTCGCGGGATATCCTGAAGGAACTACGGGAAAGGGTTCAGTTCATGCTGGACGTGGGTCTTGACTATCTGTCGCTGGACCGTCCGACGGGCTCGCTTTCCGGCGGAGAATCCCAACGCATCCGCCTTGCAACGCAGATTGGCTCCAAGCTGGTGAACGTACTGTATATCCTGGACGAGCCGTCCATAGGGCTGCACCAGAAGGATAATAGAAAGCTGATTTCATCCCTGAAAGCGCTGCGTGACGAGGGCAACTCCGTCATGGTGGTGGAGCACGATGCGGAAACCATGATGAATGCGGACTGGCTGGTGGACGTTGGCCCCGGAGCCGGAGAGAACGGCGGAAAGATATGCCTGAGCGCCCCTCTTGGTGCTCTCTTGGGCAAGGAGGAGATGCCTTCCGAGCACACGGTAACGGGCGATTCCATTACACTTGATTACCTGAAGGGTCGCAAAACCATCCCTGTGCCGTCAAAGCGCCGCAAGGGCAACGGGCTGTTCCTTACTCTGAAAGGTGCCCGAGGAAACAACCTCAAGAACATAGACGTATCCTTCCCGCTGGGCTGCTTCATTGGAGTTGCCGGCCTGAGCGGCAGCGGCAAGAGTTCGCTGGTAAACGAGACCCTTATGCCTGTCCTCAAGCAGAAGTTCTACCGCAGCAAGGAAAAGCCCCTGCCGTATGAATCCATCGAGGGGATAGAGAACATAGACAAACTTATAGAGATAGACCAGAGCCCCATTGGACGCACACCGCGTTCAAACCCTGCAACTTTTACGGCCGTGTTCACGGACATCCGTGCACTGTTCGAAGAAACCCAGGATGCCAAGGTACGCGGCTTCAAGGCAGGTACTTTCTCCTTCAACGTGCCCGGAGGCCGGTGCGAGGAGTGCAAGGGCGCCGGCATCAAGGTCATAGAGATGAACTTCCTGCCCTCCGTCCACGTCCCGTGCGAGGTCTGCGGCGGCACGCGTTACCGCGAAGACGTCCTTACCGTGAAGTACAAGGGAAAGAACATAAACGATGTCCTTGAGATGTCCATCTCCGAGGCCTATGAATTCTTCAAGCCCGTTCCAAAGATAGCCACAAAGCTCAAGGCGCTTGTGGATGTTGGCCTTGGCTACGTGCGCCTTGGCCAAAGTGCCGTCACCCTCTCCGGCGGCGAGAGCCAGCGCATGAAACTGGCCGCAGAACTCTCCCGCCCTTCTACCGGCAAAACCCTGTACATCCTTGACGAGCCCACAACCGGTCTCCATTTCGAAGACATAAAAGTGCTTCTTGGCGTGCTCCAGCGCCTTGTAGACGCCGGCAACACCGTAATCATAATAGAGCACAACCTTGACGTCCTCAAGAGCGTGGACTACCTCTTTGACATGGGCCCGGAAGGCGGCCGCAGGGGCGGTCTGATCGTAGCCGAGGGCACCCCCGAACAATTAGCCCGGAGCCGCAAAAGCGCCACCGGGCCGTATCTCAAGGGCGTGCTGTAGCCTGTCTACAGCGCAAAATGGCAAGTGGTGTCGTAGTCGGCCCAGCTGCGGAGGTCAAGGGTTATGTTTGTCTGGTCGTAGACGTTGCTGTACTGGGTGTCCTCGATAGTGCCATCGTCCCAGACGAGGTCTTTCCAGTGGACTTGTGAAAGGCATTCCTGAGCCTCGTCAAGAGTCAGGACTCCATTGCGCTCTGCAAGATATGCGCCGGCGGTTTCGTAGCGCCACCAACTCTTGCTGTGGGTATTTCCAACCGCCTGGTCCGGCTGAGTTGTATAGTACTTTTCCGACAGCAGGTGGTTTGTGACCAGCATGCTGTTCTCTCCAGGGGCTTTGCGGACAATCATGCTCTTCCAGCCGTCTTCCTTGTCGAATTCAAGGACGGCGCAGTCGCCGGAGGCATCGGCAACCATATAGTGGTAGCCGGAGCCTACCTTGGCGTCGTGGCGGATGTCGAATGTCTCCGCAAGGTCAAGGGCTTCCTGGACGGTGGCGCAGCGGTCCAGCCACAGGCGCATGATGATAGTGGTGCCCACATCGTGCTTGGGAGTGTCCTGCTGTGATGCCTGCTTGGGAAGGGCCATGATGGAGGTGCAGAGGCCTTTCTCGTTGATGCCGTCAACGGGGGCGTAGATGGCTGCCAGGCAGCTGAGTTTGGCGCCAAGTGAAGTGGGCAGCTTCTCCATGGAGTACCCGAAGTGGGACATGTCGCTCACAGCAATGGAGGCGTATCCTTTCTTGGGACGGGAGACCGTAACCATGGTGGGGTTCTTGTAAAAGTCGTAGTTGCGGCCGTACCAGAACCCGTCTCCGGAGGCCTTCCTGGCCTGGAAGGAAGTGCAGTGCTCGCCTCCTTCATCGGTAACCTGGGCGCTTTTGATCTTGAGGGGAAGTCCCTTGCCGATGCGCCCCACAACGTAATCCAGAAGCTCCGCATTCTCGTCGATGTCGTGGGCTATGACATCGTCAAGGTCGTACGCGGCTTTGTAGTCCATGCGGTATAGGTACTTGTTTTCACCTACCTGCTTAACGGAATTGACGCTGGCAATTTCACCGCCCCAGATACTGGCGACGGCAATGCAGATAACGGCAAGAACACCGATAATCCATAACAGTGCTTTTTTCATACTTATTTTACTTTTTCTCGCGGAGCGAGACGGCGAAGCCACCGGAGCGGGCCATCCACAGGGTCAGGGAATCAGCACAGGTTACATCGCGCCTGGTGATGGTGTAGGCCTGGGGGTTGGTTTCGAAGTCTGCGTCCGGGGCATCGGCGTAAATCACAGCTTCATACGTGAGGCCGGGCTTCAGGAAGTCCAGGGCAACGGTGACAGAGCGGGCGTTCTCGTCCGTGATGCCGCCTACGTACCAGACGTCGCGGGGCTGCATGCCGGGCTTCAGGGCTGCGCCGTCAGGAAGTGCGTAAACAAACTTCGCGGCCCCCGTCACAATACCCTTTCGGGCATCCGGCAGAGTCATCGTGCTCTCTGCCGCCGCGTTCAGAGTGGACAGCTTGGGATGGCGGGCGGTTACTATGTATGCACCGGGCTCTGCCTCCAGATAGATGCTTTTGTCCCAGTCTACGGCAACGTCCTTGATGAACTGGAAGGCGTCCATGAAGCGGGCGTAGTTTTCCGGAAGGTCCGCAGCCATCTGAAGCGGCGAATAGAACGTAACGTACAGTCCCAGGTGATTGCCGATGGTATGCCTCATCTTGCCGCTCTGGCCGGGCGCCGTAACGGACATGTCCTGCTCGAAGATACCGGGCGTGTAGTCCATGGGACCGCCCTGCAGGCGCGTGAAGGGCAGAATTGCGGTATGGCCGGGCTCTATGCTGGAACGATACTCCCCTCCCATTGCACTCTCATTGCCGACCATATTGGGCCAGGTGCGGCAAAGGCCCGTGGGACGCACCGCCTCATGGGCGTTTACCATAATCTTGTGCTTTGCAGCCTGAACAACGGCATAGTGATAATGGTTAATCAGGGCCTGGCTGTAGTGGTGTTCCCCGTAAGGGATGATGTCGCCCACATAACCGCTCTTGACGGCATTGTAGCCGTATTTGTTCATGAGATTATATGCCGCCTCCATGTGGCGCTCATAGTTCACCGTGGAAGATGAGCTCTCATGGTGCATCATAAGGCGGATACCCTTCTGGTGCGCATAGGCATTGAGCGCCGGCAGGTCGAAGTCCGGATAAGGCGTAACAAAGTCGAACACATAGTCCTTCTGGTGACCGAACCAGTCTTCCCAGCCCTCGTTCCAGCCCTCTATAAGAAGGGCGTCAAAACCGTTCTCCGCGGCAAAATCTATGTACTTGCGCACGTTCTCGTTGTTGGCACCGTGCTGGCCGTGGGGCTTGACTGCCTTATAATCTGTTACTCCAAGCTGCACCGAAGGCAGATCCCAGGTATAGGACCACTGGGTCTTTCCGGTAATCATCTCCCACCACACGCCCATGTACTTGACGGGGTGTATCCAGGAGACATCTTCCAGGGCGCAGGGCTCGTTCAGGTTCAGGATAAGGCGCGATGCCAGCACGTCTGTTGCCGATGTACACACCTGCACCGTACGCCAGGGGCTCTTGCAAGGTGCCTGCAAGCGGCCTTTTATACCCTCTGCGTCAGGCGTAAGCCAGGTGCTGAAGACCAGGCGCCCGTCGTCCAGATGAAGGTTGGCGGTGGGATAGTCCAGAACTCCCGCCTCGTGGATATTCAGATACAGGCCGCCGGCGGTTTTCATCTGCAGAGACGTCTGGACTCCTGTGGAAGAGAAACTCTCCTGGGAAGCGTTGGAAAGGCGCCTTTTGTCCGATATCTTTCGTATCTCCGAGAGTTTACTCTCCGTGTAATTGTACTCCTGGGTGTCGTAGTCACCGCTTATCCACCATGCGGTGTGATTCCCCGCCATGGCAAACTCAGTGATCTCTTCCGCCACCTTGAAATACGTCAGCTTGTTCTCCAGAGGGAACTCATAACGGAAGCCGAGTCCATCGTCATAAAGGCGGAAGCGGACGTTCATGGCAACGCCGTCGTCACGCTTCAGACACAGAAGGAGCTCGTTGTAGTGGTTGCGGATACTTGCTTCCTCCCCCCAGACCGGCTCCCAGACCTCGTCAAAGGTGTCCAGGGCGGCGTTTACAAGGGAGAAACCACGGTCGAGGTCTTCGCCATCGGCCAGCTTGTATCCCAGCTTTGAAGGCAGGATTACGGCCTCTCCTTCCCGGGAAAGGGCATAAACCGGCTTTCCGTCGGCGGTGATACCGGCCTTCAGTTCCAGCTTCCCGTACGGCGATGTAAGTACGGCAGGGTTAAGGATTTCGTCATTGGAGCCACAGGCAACTGCCAGTGCGGCAAGCGCGCAAATCAGTATCTTTCTCATAATGTTTGACCTCCGATAAATTCACGTAAAATTGACGTCGGCGGAATTGCGGCAATCTCCGAGGGCTGCAGTGGCACTATAAAGTCAAGGAACTTAAGCAGACGGAGCGCCTCCGAGTATGCCGGGGACGATGGCTGAATCCTCCTCAGAAGGGGCTCTGCGTAGTACTTCAGGAGCGGTAGCTCATACAGAAGCGCAGAGTTGAACTGGGAGTCTGCGTTCTCCTGGAAAGTAAAGATGTACTTGCCTTCCCCGCGGCGGACGGAGGGCCATCGGAGAATGGTATCGGCCGGGGAAATGCCGCGGACGCGGTTGTCGCGGATCATCCTTCTCAGAAGGCGGTTGTCCGTTGTGGAGATGCAGCAGTTCTCGTCCAGTTTGAGGGATGTAAGAGCCGATGCGTAAATCCTGAAAATGCGGCTCTGGTCTACCGACGGCACCATTGCAGGGTCCAGTGCGTGGATGCCCTCCATCACCAGGATGTCGTTCTCTTCCAGGTGCATCATGTTCCCCTCGAAGAAAGGCCGGCCTTGCTTGAAGTCGTACCTGGGGATTTCCACCTCACCACCGGCAAGGAGGGTGTTCAGGTGATTCCCAAGAAGTTCCAGGTCCATGGCCTCCAGGGCTTCGAAATCGTAATTGCCATCCTCATCCTTTGGCGTACGCTCACGGGACACGAAGTAATTGTCCAGTTCTATCACCTTGGGATTGAGGCCCAGGACCTTGCACTGCTGGGCGACGCGGAGGGACGATGAGGTTTTTCCGCTGCTGGACGGCCCGGCAAGGAACACTATCTTGATGCGGTCTTTCTCTGCATAAATCTTGTCCGCTATGGCGGCGTAGCCGCGCTCCTGACGGGCTTCGCAGAGGTTTATGAGCTCTATCGCACGGCCTTCCAGGAGCCTCTGGTTAAGTGCTCCCACACTGACGATTCCCGTAGTCTTGCACCAGTAGCCGTAATCTTTCAGCGTATTGGTGAGCTTTATCTGCTTCTGGCGGGGTATGCAGCGGGACTCGTCGCCCTCCGCCGGATACTGAAGGCAGAAACCGTGGTGATAGGGCATAAGGTCGAATACCTTGATATACCCCGTGGACGGGGCCAGGGGACCATAGAAACAGTCCGCCGTGCCGTCCAGGAAGTAGATGGTGGTGAAATACTGACCCAGTGAATTGATAAGCCCGGCCTTAAGGGGCTGGTTCTGCTTCTGAAACCACTCCGTGGCTTCCGATGTAAGCACCTTGCGGGCAGTGAAGGGGAGGTCTTTTGCAACCAGTTCCCTCATGCGCTCACGCAGGGCCAGGATTTGTTCGTCCGTGATGCGATCCCCCCTGAACTTGCAGTAATAACCGCTTGGAAGGGAGTGGTTTATCTTGAAAACCCTGTCCGGGAACAGCTGCCTTGCCGCCGTCTGGGCAATGAAACTGAGGGAACGGATGTAGACCCTGCGGCCTTCTGTCTGGTTAAGGCCTATGAACTCCACCTTGTGGGGATAGAAGACTTTGAAATCCAGCTGGCGGAGTTCGTGGTCCACCAGTGCGGCAAGGACCTCGAATTCCCTGCCCGTCTTGGGATCAGTAATTGTTCTGGGTGCGAATGACGACAGCGGCGAGCCCTGCTCCACAAGGCAGTTGCCGCCGGTATTGACTATATAAACCTCTACCTGCATAGTTCCATTGTTTGAAATACAATAATAGTCAAAAAGCGCCACAATTGCAAACGGCTGAAATTATTCTTATCTTTGAAATTCAAACGGAATCTTATGTTCAGTACCATTCTTACAGCTCTGCTGTCGTTAACTATACTGCAGTCGGCGCCCTCCGTAATCTGGAAGGCTGCCGTAAATCATACGGACCAGGACAAGTACCAGCTTGTTGTCAGCGGCAAGGTTGCACCAGATTACTATGTACATCCCATGTCGGACCCTTACGTGGGAACCGCCCTTGCCGTAGAGCCCTCGGACTGCGTTTTCATTGACGGAAAGCCCGTGGAGGAGTTTACCCCGTCGGACTACAAGGGAGAGACGGTGGTCACCGGCAACTACGTAATCAAGCAGGACCTGCAGATTACCGGCTCCGGAAAGGTAAACGTAAAGGGAACCGTCACCTGGAGCGCATGCAGCGGGGATTACTGCCAGATGCCGGAGGATTATGAATTTGACGTAGAGGTGAAGATTGCCGGTCAGGCCGGCAATGACTCAAAGGGCCTCCTGGGCCTTATTCTGGAGGCCATCCTCTGGGGCTTCCTGATGCTGCTCACGCCCTGCGTATTCCCCATGGTGCCCATGACGGTATCGTTCTTCCTAAAGCAGAGCGACACCCCGGCTAAAGGAAGGTTCAACGCCCTCATGTACGGTATATTCATCGTGCTGCTGTATACGGTGCCGATATGCATCATAATAGGCTTAACATGGGCCGTGGGCGGGTCTACGGTAACGGCGGACATCTTCAACTGGCTGGCGACGCACTGGCTGCCCAATATCATATTCTTCATAATCTTCATGATATTCGCGGCCTCCTTCTTCGGCGCATTCGAGATTACACTGCCATCGTCCTGGACCACCAAGGCGGACAGCGGCAGCAGCCGCAAAGGCCTGCTGGGAGTGTTCTTCCTTGCCCTTACGCTGGTTCTGGTGAGCTTCAGCTGCACCGGCCCCATTGTTGGCACGGTCCTTATCAAGAGCACCCAGGGGGAGTTCTGGACGCCCATGGTTACCATGCTGGCCTTCAGCATTGCCTTTGCCCTCCCCTTCGCCCTTCTGGCCTTCTTCCCGTCCATTCTGCAGAAGCTCCCCAAGAGCGGCGGCTGGCTCAACAGCGTCAAGGTGGTTCTGGGCTTCATTGAAATTGCCCTGGGCCTCAAGTTCCTGAGCGTGGCGGACCAGACTTACCACTGGCACATTCTTGACAGGGAGGTCTATCTTGCAATCTGGATAGTGTGCTTCACCCTCCTGGGATTCTACCTCCTTGGCAAGATACGCTTCAAGCACGACTCCCCGCTGGAGTACGTCTCCGTGGGCCGGCTGGTGCTGGTGATCATCGACTTCGCCTTTGTGGTTTACCTTATTCCCGGCATGTGGGGTGCACCCCTCAAGGCCCTCAGCGGCTACATGCCGCCGCTTCAGACGCAGGACTTTGTCATGGGCAAATATGCACCGCCCTCAAGCGTTTCCGAACCCACAGCTACGATGTTAGGTTCCGAGGTCTCCCTCCCCCACGGCCTTACCGGCTACAACAGTCTTGAGGACGGCATTGCCGCAGCCGCTGAATCCGGGAAGAAGGTCTTCGTGGACATAACCGGCCACGGATGCGTGAACTGCAGGGAGATGGAAGCCCGCGTGTGGAGCGCCCCGGAGGTGCTGAGACGCCTGCAGGAAGACTATGTCATCGTCTCCCTTTACGTGGACGACAAGGCAAAGCTTCCTGAGGACAAATGGGTCACGACGCCGGACGGGAAGGTTCTAAAGGACGTCGGACGCGTTAACTCCAATATGGTCCTTAACCGCTTTGGAGTCAACTCCCAGCCCAATTACTTCATCCTTGACGGTGATGGAAACATCCTGGCAGGCCCTCGCGGCTACAACCTGGACATTGACGGATTTGTAAAGTTTCTCGATATATAATTATGGAAAAAGTACGATGCCTTATCCTTGGCGGAGGTCCCGCCGGCTACACCGCAGCAATATATGCTTCAAGGGCCAATCTTTCGCCCGTCCTGTATGAAGGCCTCCAGCCGGGAGGCCAGCTCACCACAACTACAATTGTGGAAAACTTCCCCGGTTTCCCCGGAGGCGTAGATGCCAACAACCTGATGAGCGGAATGCGGGAGCAGGCCCAGAGTTTCGGGGCCAGCATCCGTACCGGCGTGGCAACCGCCGCAGACCTTGGAAAAAGGCCTTTCAGTATCACCATAGACGGCACGCATGAGATTGAGGCCGACACCCTTATCATAGCAACCGGTGCCGCGGCAAAGTACCTTGGCCTTGAGTCGGAGAAGAAGTATATGGGCATGGGAGTAAGCGCCTGCGCCACCTGCGACGGCTTCTTCTACAGGAAGAAAACCGTAGCCGTGGTTGGCGGCGGAGACACAGCCTGCGAGGAAGCGCTGTACCTTTCCGGCCTGGCTTCAAAGGTGTATATGATTGTCCGCCGCGACGTTTTCCGCGCCTCCAAGATAATGCAGGAAAGAGTCTTTGCCCGCGAGAACATCGAAGTCCTGTGGAACTGCAATACAAAGGAAGTGCTTGGCGACGGCTTCGGGGTCACCGGAGTCCGGCTCCTCCGCAAGGACGGCACGGAGTTCGACATAGCCGTGGACGGCTTCTTCCTGGGGATAGGCCACGCTCCGGGGTCGGAGCTTTTCGCCCCCTGGGTGGAAACGGACGAATCCGGTTTTATCGTCACTGACGGATTCTCCTCGCGCACAAGCGTTCCGGGCGTTTTCGCCGCAGGAGATGTGCGGGACAAGACATACAAGCAGGCCATAACGGCCGCCGCATCCGGATGCATGGCCGCCAAAGACGCAGAGAATTACCTCATAGACAACGCTCTCTGATGACTCCGAGGCAACAGGAAATCATAGACCTTATCCGCTCAGAGGTAAAGCCTGCACTGGGCTGTACGGAGCCCATCGCCGTAGCGCTTGCCGTAGCCAAGGCGGTGGAAATCATTACCGAAAACTGTCCCGGCACATGTCCTGACGGCTGGCGCCGGCAGGCAGATTTCAAGATTGAGGTGGATGTAAGCGCAAACATCCTAAAGAACGGAATGGGGGTGGGCATTCCCGGCACCGGAATGGTTGGAATCCCCGTTGCAGCGGCCCTGGGTGCCGTCTGCGGGGAATCGGCCCTTGGGCTGGAAGTCCTCAAAAACCTTACCCCGGAAGACGTCCTCCGGGCCCGGGAACTGGCGGACACCAAGGCCGTGAGAGTTACGGTTGCGGACACCGATCATCTCCTGTACGTAAAAGCCACCGTGCATCTTGCCGATGCCTATGCCAGCGCCCGGGTAGACCCTCACGCCTACGCCGTGATCGAGGACGACCACGACCGCATAGTGGAAACCTCCTTCGCAGACCGCATCCTCATGAGTTCCGAGAGCGCCGCCGCCACGGAGGAAAAGGGCCATAAGGACCTGGGGCTCACGGTAAAGGAGATTCTCCGGTTTGCGGAAGAGGCCAAGTTCCAGGATATCGCCTTCATCCTTGAAGACCGCACGCTGAACCTTGCCCTTGCCATGGAAGGCCTCCAAGGAGACTACGGTCTCAAGGTAGGAAAAGCCATCAGGGAGAACCAGAAAGGCGTTTTCGGGTCCGATTTCCTGAGCTATGCCATGGGCATGACCGCCGCGGCGTCCGATGCCCGCATGGCCGGCTGCACTCTCCCCGCCATGTCCAACAGCGGCAGCGGCAACCAGGGCATCACCGTCTCCATGCCCATCATCGCATACGCCATCAAGTACAATGTAGACGACGAAAGGCTGGCCAGGGCCCTTATCCTCAGTAACCTTATAGCCATCCATATCAAGAGCTTCCTTGGCAAACTGTCGGCCCTCTGCGGCTGCGTAGTGGCCTCTACCGGAAGCGCCTGCGGAATTGTCTATCTGGAAGGCGGGGGTTATGACCAGGTTTGCGCCGCCATCCAGAACATGGCCGGAAACATTACCGGAATGGTATGCGACGGCGCCAAGGTGGGCTGCGCAATGAAAGTTGCCTCCGGCGTTTCCTGCGCTATCCAGTCCGCCGTTCTGGCCCTCCGCGGCACCTGCATCCCCTCCACGGACGGAATAATCGAGGACGATGTTGAAAAGACCATCCGGAACATAGGAAAAATAGGGTCCGCAGGCATGAAGACTACGGACCGAATGATTCTGGATATTATGCTCTGCAAATAGCGTCTACCTGTCCGGATGACGCTTCTGGTAGCTGCTCAGGAACTTGAGGAGCATCTTGGCATCAGACTTCTGCATCCATGAAATCGTATTTGCCTTATCCCCTTTCAGGGTGAATGAGAGTTGTGCTTTTTTGGAAGAGGCCTTCTTCTTAACCTCTCCCTTCACGTCGAAGACATCTCCTTCAGGAAGACTTTTTCCCTGACGGCCTTTATACATCTTGTAATCCCCTACAGGGGCATCGTACAGGGCAAGGATGCCTTTCAGCGTCTCCGTCGCCTCGTTCACGTTGCTGCCAAGGCTCACAAACAGGACATCTGCCTTGCCCATCATAAGGTAATACGCCCTGGCGCCGTCCTCGTCGTATGCAAAAACTTCGAAGCTGTTCTCTTCGCCGTCCAGCGAAGCTATGCTGCGCTTATTGTTCTGTGCTAAGGCGGTTAAAGTCATGAGCATCACCGCCAAAAACATTGCAATTCTTTTCATGGCCTTATCTGTTTAGTTTCACAAATATAGCAAATAATTCCAAATACTGCGCCAAACCGCCCCTCCATCCCCCTCCATCCCCGTCATCCCCGTCATCCCCGACATCCCCGACATCCCCGTCATCCCCGACCTGATCGGGGATCTCATCCACGGATTTGGCGTTTTTGGTGGATAAGTTGCCGTTTTGTGGGGTTTGTCCACGGAAATGCGGGGTTTTGGTGGACAAAGGTGGTGACAACTTGTTATTTGTGAGTTTTTTTTTGTTACATTTGGCCATGTGCTGCGTTTATTAGTCAGATGAGTGATTATTTGACAGAGGCTTTCCTGAGAATCAAGGAAAGGCTGATGGGAGGGTCTATGCGGATCGTACACGATACCGCCCTGGCGGAGGACGCCCTGCAGGAGTCATTCGTCAAGATTTGGGGAAGGTATTCCATAAGGTCGCCGCTTGAGGCCGAGGCCCTGCTTCAAAGAACCGTGAGGAACACATCCGTAGACTCGATGAGAAAGCGTAAGACAATACCTATAAACGAAGAACTCACGGAAGTCCAGGACGATGACGGGAAGAATAAAGAGAACCTTTTCCTACGGGTGGAAAAACTTATAATGAAGGAGCTGAATGATACGCAGCAATACATAATACGCCGCCATCACTATGAAGGAGTTCCGCTGGATACCGTGGCCAAGGAACTTGGGATGAAACCTCCGGCAGTGAGGATGCAACTGTCAAGAGCAAGAAAAACCATAAGAGACCTGTACAATGAACAAGAACTACTATAAAGAGTTGAGCCGGAGATACTTCGAGGCCGGTCTTTCCCCGCGGGAAGAGCGCCTGCTTCTCGAATTCCTGGCCACCACGGAGGACCCTGAGTTCAACGAGGTGAAGGCCGTGGCCGCGTTCTTTGCACAGGGACGCTCCGTGCATCCGGCCGCCGTAGTATCTGCTCCACGCCGCACCTGGATTCCGGCCACCATCGCTGCCGCAGCGGCAGTAGCCATCGTCAGTGTATCGGTCCTTATCGGCACTGAGCAGAGGCGACACTCGGCCGATTCACTTGCCTCGATGGAGAATACCCTCACTTCCATCTTCTCCTCCGGGGCCGATTTTGAATCAGAGCTCTCAGAACTGTTGAATCAATGAAAAAGATACTGACCATACTGGTCCTTTTGCTTGCCTGGACAAACGCCTTCTGCCAGGAGGGTCTTTACGTGGAAGACCTTTTTGAAGGGAGGGTTATTCCGGCAAAGTTGATGAAGCGGACCACAATAAGCGGCTCCAAGCTTCAGCCATATGGACTGGACACGTACAAGAGCCTGTTTTTCCAGGTTGGCGAGGCCGCTTTCCATACCGTGGAAGTCCTTATTATGAAGGACTCTTACGCGGCTATAGACCAACAGACCGAGTATGTGGGAGATCACCTGGTTTACGCCGTTATAAGCCTTCCCCAGACCCACACCGGCCTGAACCGTTTCCTGTGCTACCAGGCAAAGGAAGACAAGGGTATATGGGATGTGACCGTGGTATACCTCAGAGGCACTGCCACGGTGGGCGACCTTGATATGATGTTTAACAAAAGGAAGAAATAAGATATGCGAAAACTCGCAACGATTACACTTGCACTATTCCTGTCCGCGGCTGTAGCATCCGCCCAGGAACAGCTTGACTTCAATAATCCGTCAATACCTATCAGGAATATAAGCGACCCTACGGAGATACAGTCCGGCCATTCTTTTTCCGCGACCATATTCGGCCTTGAATATGCCCACGAAAGGGCATTGCGCAACGACTGGTCCATAGTCTTTCGAATTGGAGCCCCGAGTGTCTTGCGGGACATTAATTCCCAGACAGTTACAGAGACCACAACGGTGTCCGGGGGCGGATATGAGACATCTACCTCCAATTCCACATGGACCATCAATTGTCAATACGGCCCCAGACCGGCCATAACCATCGAGCCTAGATACTATCACAATATGGACAGGCGCTATCTTCGCGGAAAGAAGACCGCGAATAACTGTGCCAACTTCATAGCTGTCCAGAACAGAGTATCAATGGTTTATTTCTCGCCGGTTGGATTTAACCTTTCCATAATCCCGGAATACGGCATCCGCCGCGGCGGAGACCATTGGTTCCGGGAGTACACGTTCGGTATTGGATTCCACACTATGGGACTCTATATTATGCCTTTTCTCCCTCACATTGGATTTCGTATAGGTTATACATTATGAAAAAAACTGCCATTATCATAGCTGCTTCCCTGGTCGTTTTGTCCTGTGGCAGCCTGGTTGATCGAATTGACGATCGGCCTACATTTCAACAGGTGAATACCGCCGCCCGCATAGTCGGTGACTACACATTGACTCAGGCAGAGTGGCAATATGAGATAGACCTGACTGGGAACGGAGAGGCGTCATATGATATCCTCTCACAACTCGACAAGAATGGCGTCTTGGGTTTTGATAAAGAGTTTGCATTTAACAATAGTCGAGTCTTGGACCCTTACATAGAGGACATGACCGGCCAGGTCAATCTGTTTACTCCTCTTTTCAGAATAAAAACAGACAATAACACTGGCGAGTTCGTGCCTGACGAGCCGGTGGACGGTATGTGTCCTATGGAAATGCAACCATATCAATTCCATTACACAATACAGGAGGACGGACATCTTGTTTTAAATACACAGTCAGTTTGGGACATTGTTGATAATACCATTCCTTATTATGATATCCAGGTTGAATTTGAATCCGGAAGCATCAAGCTTACTGCCCGGACTTTGATGTTCAACAGGGCTTCAGGCAAGTGGCAGGAAGGTCGCATCAAGTGTGACTACGTCAGAAGATAGTTCCGCGCTGGCTTGTTATTTGCGGATAGAGAGGAAAAAGGAACGATTATGAAAAAGATTATGCTTCTTATGGCGGCCCTGACGGTGTCGGGGAGCCTGTTTGCCCAGGACGGGGACAAGACCGGAATGGAGTGGATAGAGGAGTTTGAAGGCAAGGAAAAAGTCATAATCAACCCTAATTATGGCGGGCCTTCCACAGATATCACTACAGATTCTTTCTATCTTCTGCCAATGGACGAACAGCTTTCTGCCCTATATGGCAGCCGCTACAGCAATGCGCAGATCAAACAATTGGCCGGAATATCCTTGGTGGCACTGGTTACACCTATGTTTGGCACGTCAACACTTATATTTGGCCTGAGCGCCTTTAGTTCTCTTGGCGAGGAAGGCGTATTCGGCATTCTGGCAGCGTTAAGTGCAGTAGGAACCGTCGCCTGTCTCGCCACAGGCATCCCTCTATGGGTCAGCGGCGATAGGGAAATGAATTCAATCCTGGACGATTATTCCCGCAACTACGCCCCCAGGCCGTATTCGTCATCCCTATCCTTCGGCCCCACCGCCAGCGGCGTAGGTTTAGCCCTGAAATTCTAGCCTCCATCCACCGATTTGGCGTTTTTGGTGGATAAGTTGCCGTTTTTGGCAGTTTGTCCACGGAAATGCGGGGTTTTGGTGGATAAGTACACAAAAAAACCGCCAGACGATTGTCTGGCGGTCATTTGTTGGTGGAGGTAGTCGGATTCGAACCGGCGACCCCATGCTTGCAAAGCATGTGCTCTACCAGCTGAGCTATACCCCCTCTGGTAGGCCCTGGCAGAGTTGAACTGCCGACCTCTACATTATCAGTGTAGCGCTCTAACCAACTGAGCTAAGAGCCTGTATAATAATGAAAGACTAAAGTACAACCTTGTACTCACGAGCGCCGTGCCTTCGTAGGACAGAGCTCCAAAAAGGAGGTGTTCCAGCCACACCTTCCGGTACGGCTACCTTGTTACGACTTAGCCCCAATTACCTGTTTCGCCCTAGGTCGCTCCTTACGGTCACGAACTTCAGGCGCCCCAGAC